>JAEEGK010027908.1_pt1 | contig 11366 bp, 8 predicted proteins | sample 8958771 | NCBI WGS metagenome assembly JAEEGK01 (sample SAMN16246547, study PRJNA631951) | gut metagenome | biome: gut microbiome; feature: rumen; material: SC-attached | host: Bos | place: Iran: Karaj | collected 2018-10 | reverse complement strand
TGAAGGTTGCATATTTCTTCATCAGCCTGATTCTTCTTGAACTGGAGCTGGCTTCAGTACGGAAATTGACAGCGTCGGTTGTTACATAACCGTAGCAGCTCAGCTCGTTCGGATCATAGGTATAGGGTGCCATTGTCACATTGGGAATCGGAGTATCCTGCGGCTGCAGTCGCTCCTCATAGGCAGCCATTTCGCCGTAGGACATGATCCGGATGAGGTCTGCGCGGACATAGCCCCATTTGCCGTCATGCTCTATTTCATGCCAGGCTATACCGTCCTGGTAAATCTGACCGTATACATAGACGATCTTGTTGACCGGAAGTTCTTCTTTAATGGCGCTGGCGGCTGTCGGTCTCTGCCGGACGGGAATCCCTTCACCGATGGTAATACCGTATCCGCTCAGCTGCGGCGGTTCCTGCGTCGGAGCGGGTACAGGAGTATCCGTCGGCACTGTTGTCGGTGTTTCTGTCGGCACTGTTGTCGGTGTTTCTGTCGGCGCCGTGGTCGGTGTTTCCGTCGGCGCCGTGGTCGGTGTTTCCGTCGGCGCCGTGGTCGGCGTTTCCGTCGGCGCAGTGGTCGGCGTTTCCGTTGGCGCAGTGGTCGGCGTTTCCGTCGGCGGTGCAGTCGGTGTGTCCGTCGGTGCAGGAGTATCTGTCACAGCAGGCGGTTCTGTCGGGAAGAACTCCTCCCTGGAATATACCGGTGCAGGACTGGCCTGTGCCTGATTCCATGCCGCGCTGTCTTCTTCTGTCAGCGCGTCCAGATACTCCGTCATAATATATCCGGGCTTGCCGTTTACCAGTGCGTATGTCCATACTTCATTATTGTCATACTCTTTGGTGTGGATCATGTACACATAGGTGTTTTTACCCAGCTGACTCAGTTTGCTGGATTTCGTGCTTGGATCCTTGCGGAAGAAAACTTTGCTGTTTGTCTTGCCATAGCGGTTCATCATCTCACCCACTGGAATTTCGGGAGCAGGAGTTTCCGCTGTCGGCTGATTGCCGGTGTTCTGATCCGCTGCGGGATTATTCGTTTCAGGATTATAGTTTTCCGCTGTGCCGATACCTGTTTCGTTGTTTTCCGGTACAATGCTTTCCGGCACATTATTTTCCGGTGCGTTGTTTTCAGGGGGATTGTTTTCAGGTGTGCCCGCTTCAGGCTCGCTGCTTTCGGGTGTTCCGATACCGGTCTCGCTGTTATCAGGTTCGGTGTTTTCTGTGTGATTGGTTTCAGGTGTATCCGGAAGCTGTTCCGGGGCAGGTTCTGCCGGCTGAGGGAACAGTTCTGCTTCACTCAGCACCGGAGCGCGGGTCGGCTGAATGCTGTCCCATTCATCACTGTCCTGCTGTGTCAGCGGATTCAGGAATTCTGTCTTGATATAGCCTCTCCGCCCGTTCACCTCAACATACGTCCAGCTTTCACCGGCTTTGTTCTGATCGGCACGGTACATATAGACATGGATTCCCTTGTCCAGACGGGCTAATTCTTTACCTTTCTTATCCGGCTGTTCACGAAGCGCGAGTCTGACTGCATTGGTAATACCGTAACGGTTGATCATTTCGCCGTCGATAATCACAGGCGCCTCTGTTACTGTGGCTGTTTCAGGTTCCGCTGCCGGTTCAGGTTCGTTCACAGGAGCGGGTTCTGCTACTGGTTCGGGTTCACTCACCAGAGCAGGTTCCGCTGCAGGTTCAGGCTCGTTCACAGGAACAGGTTCCGTTACGGGTTCGGGTTCACTCACCGGAGCAGGTTCCGCTGCAGGTTCAGGCTCGTTCACAGGAGCGGGTTCTGCTGCAGGTTCGGGTTCACTCACCGGAGCAGGTTCCGCTGCAGGTTCAGGTTCGTCCACAGGAGCGGGTTCTGCTGCTGGTTCAGGCTCTGCCGCCGTCGTGGGGAAAACTTCCTCATAGGTGTAGATGTGGGCCGGATTCGGCTGGGCATTGTTATAAGCATTGCTGTCTTCAGGAGTCAGTACCGTAATAAACTCGCTCATCAGATAGCCGGTATGTCCGTCCGCTTCAACCAGCGTCCACATTTCCCCGGCACTGTTGATATCTGTATAGATGAGATACACCATGGTATTCGCAGCCAGTTCACCGTACTTTCCGGCGTTCTTGCTCGGCTCTTTCCGGTAATTGACTTTGGCAGTGGTCATACCATAGCCGTTGATTATTTCGCCGACAGGCATAACAGGCGCTTCCGTAGGGACTTCCGTCTGGGGTTCAGGTTCCATGGAAGTTTCCTGTTCCGTATAGGGTTCCGGTTCGGGCTGCGGTTCTGTATAGGGTTCCGGTTCGGGCTGCGGCTCCGTATAGGGTTCCGGTTCGGGCTGCGGCTCCGTATAGGGTTCCGGTTCAGGCTGCGGTTCTTCAAAAGGTTCCTGTTCGGCCGGTATAACCGCCGGCTGATCCGTTACTGTGGAAACATACAGATAAAAAGATTCCGTCATGCCTGTTCCGGAATCTGTAACAGATACGGGAACAAAGCTGACTCCGTCCATATATTCTCCCGCGTCCGTTACGCCTGCCAGGACAGAGCCGGGTTCGGGAGAATACTGATATTCATGCGCAGGATGAAATGCTGTAAACGTGAGTCCGTCCAGCGGTGCATCCGCAGGAAGCAGCACCCAGAAACAGCCTTCTCCGGTTTCTGTTTCACCGGCCGGGAAAGCTGCGGCGCTTTGCAAAGCACCCGTGCTGTCATACCAGCTGACGCTGATCTGCAGTTCGGTCCAGTCAGCGCTTGCGGCAGCAGCCAGGGGCAAGGCGGAAAGCGCCATCAGCAGAGCTGCCAGAAGCGCTGTCGCTCTTTTCAGGATCCATTGATACTTATTCGTCATAATCCGGTCCTCCTGAATTGTATGTAATGAAAGTAACAGCTCCCGGATATTGTACCGCCGACCGGCAACCGTGTCAATGAAACCGGGCCGTGCACCGCCTTTCCTTCCGGAAGGAAAAGCCGTGGGAACCGTCGAAAGAAGAAGGATATCATCAATTATAGAAACGGTCTGTCTGTCCGTTTCATTCCCGAAAGGGTTTTTCTGTATGAGTTTTTTATGGAACCGGTTCCTGGCAGTACCCAAAAGTCCCGATGGCACAATGTCACCGTCAGCTTTCTTTTTCAGTCTTCCCGACCTTGAAACGGAAGACCTGATCCTCCGAAAGCCCCGGATCAGGGATGCTAAGGATATTTTCAGTTATGCCTCGGATCCTGAAGTGGCACGCTATGTCCTGTGGGAGCCTCATCGCAGCGTCTCCGAAACCGCTTCATTTATCCGCGATCTGCGTGCCCGTATCCGCGCCGGCTGTCCCTCTTCCTGGGCTGTTGTTCTCCGCGAGACAGGAACTGTTATCGGTACTGTCGGTTTTGTCTGGTATTCGACTGAAAACAATGCAGCCGAACTGGGGTACAGTTTTTCCCGGGATTACTGGAATCACGGCTATGCCACCCAGGCGCTTCATGCTGTGATTGACGCCGCCTTCTCTTCCCTGCCTCTGAACCGTCTGGAAGCCCAGCATGATGTACGCAATCCTGCCAGCGGGCGGGTTATGCAGAAATGCGGCCTCAGACAGGAGGGCATCCTGCGGGGCCGCATTCTGAACAAAGGAGAATATGTGGATACTGCGTTATATTCAATTCTCCGCTCTGACTGGAAGAAGGATCAGCGGTAAGCGCTCATTCTCCGGTTCAGTACATCTTCCCTGGCAACAGACCAGCCGAAAAATCCCAGTACATCTCCCAGTTTCTGATAAAGGCCATGGCTGTAGGCAATCAGCCTGGCTTTTTCCAGATGAAGGCTTCCGCCCGCGTCCAGAAGATCTTCCCTCACCATAACTGAAACAACTTCGCCCACAAACATATCATGGCTCCCCAGTTCCAGTGTATGCCGAACTCTGCAGCACAGACTCACGGGTGCTCCATAAACCGCAGGCGCAGCTTCCAGCCCTTCCGCCGGAATATAGCTTAACCCCGTTTCCTTCGCCTTGTCTGTATCCCGGCCGCTTTTCACGCCGCAGAAATCCACAGGCCGGGCCATTTTTTCATCCACCAGATTGACAACAAACTCGCCCGAAGCGCTGATCAGTCCGTGGGAATACCTTTCCTTCCGGATGCTGACAGAGACCATCGGCGGATCGGAATTGACTGTTCCGGCCCAGGCAACTGTAATCATATTGCGATTTTCAGGTTTTTGAGGATCCGCGCAGCTGACCAGCACCACTGGTGTGGGATTCAGCAGTGTCGAAGGCGGCAGAATCTGATATTTATATTGATCCATAATCTCTCTCCACTCCTTGAAGATTCATGGAATTAGTGTATAATATTTCTGTTATGCAGTCAATTTATCTGTAAGGAGCTGATGAGAAATGAACGCGTACCGTGGAAAACATGTTTCCTCCGCTTCACGCCGTTCTTCTCCCTCCTTCCGCCGCGGCCGGCACCAGGTGCGCAGTCGTCGGCATCGCCGCTGGCTGATCGTTCTTCTGATACTGGTCCTTCTGGCGGCCTGCTATCCCTTCCTGGAAGCGCGTCTTCTTCAGACGGAACAGAAAGCGGTCCAGTCTGATGATTTTCCCGTGGAAGCCAACAATCTCCGTGTAATCTACCTCAGCGACATTCATTACGGTTTCTGGTTCTCAGATGCGGATCTGGCTCATCTCATCAGCCGGATCAACGCGCTCCGTCCTGATCTGGTCCTCTTCGGCGGTGATTACGCCACCGACAACCAGACGGCCATTCAATTCTTCCGTGCGCTGCAGAAGCAGGGAACCATCCACTCCCGTTACGGCATATACGGTGTTATCGGTGAAGCGGACCGCGGAGATACGGATGCTTCCTGCCAGCAGTTGGCTGAAACGATGACCAATTCAGGCGTTGTCCCGCTGATTAACAGGGTTGTTCCTGTTAACATCGCATCCCGGCAGATCTTCCTCGCCGGTCTGGATGACAAGCTTACCGGCAAACCTGACATCAAAGGTGTTGCAAATTCTGTCAATGCCCGGGACTTTGTCATTCTGCTCAGTCATAACCCTTCCGTCATTCCCGATGCCCAGCTTGCCTCGGATGCGCACGGAAACCTCGGCTGGTTTGACCTGGGACTATTCGGCCATACCCACGCCGGGCAGATGCACTTCTTCTCTTCCGCCCTGAATATTGCGGAGGATGTACCCGATAGGTACCGCAGCGGCTGGCTGAAAGAAAACCGGGTGGATCTCCTGATTTCTCCCGGAATCGGAACCTCGGTTTTCCCCGGAAGGCTTTTCTGTTTCCCCACCATTCACTGCATTACGATTACTGATTGATCTGATACTGTCAAAATAGAAAGGAAATGTCATGCGCTCCGATACCCGCGTTCAGCTGAACGATGTATCCTATTCCTATGAAGAGCAGGCAGCGCCTGCTCTTTCCGGCGTCTCCGCGGTCATACAGCCGGGTGAATTTGTGGCTGTGCTGGGTCACAACGGTTCAGGAAAATCAACAATGGCCAAGCTGCTCAACGCGCTTTATATTCCCACGGAAGGAAATGTTCTTGTCTGTGGATATGACACGCGCGAAGAAAAATACGTCTGGGAAATCCGGCAGCGTGCCGGAATGATTTTCCAGAATCCTGACAACCAGATTGTCGCCACTGTCGTCAAGGAAGACGTGGCCTTCGGTCTGGAAAATCTCGGTGTTCCCACGGAGGAGATGCTTCCCCGTATTGAGAGCGCCCTTTCTGCCGTCCGCATGAGCAAATATGCGGATAAGGCGCCGCATCTGCTTTCCGGCGGCCAGAAGCAGCGTGTTGCCATAGCCGGCATCCTGGCCATGGAGCCCTCTGTCATTATCGCGGATGAAGCGACCGCTATGCTGGATCCTTCCGGCCGCAGGGAAGTTCTGGATACTATTCGTACCCTGAACCGCCAGAAAGGCATCACTGTGGTATGGATCACCCATTTCATGGAAGAAGCCGCACTGGCCGACCGTGTGCTTGTGGTAACCGATGGTCAGATCCGTCTTGAAGGCACTCCGGCTGAAGTGTTTGACCGTGTGGATGAGATGCGCGAAATGCATCTGGATGTTCCGCATATGACGGCCCTGGCCGGAGAACTCCGTGCTGAGGGAATGCCGCTGAAGCCCGGAATCCTGACCGTTGATGAGTTTGTTGAGGAGGTGGAAAGACTGTGCCCATTGAAGTCAGCCACCTGACCCATTGCTATTCTGAAGGCAGTGCCCTGCGTACTGTTGCGTTGAATGATGTCTCTTTCAGGATTGAAAACGGAGAATTTGTCGGCATCATCGGGCACACCGGCAGTGGCAAATCCACCCTTGTACAGCATCTGAACGGCTTGCTGAAACCCACCTCAGGGCAGGTCCTCGTGGACGGAGAAGATCTGAACGGAGAACATGTCAACCGCCGTGCCCTGCGTCAGCGGATCGGACTTGTGTTTCAATACCCTGAATATCAGCTTTTCGAGGAAACAGTTGCGAAGGATATCGCCTTCGGGCCGAAAAACCAGGGACTGTCCGCGGCGGAAATTGACGAGCGGGTCCGTTACGCCATGGACTGCGTGCATCTGGATTATCAGAAGTATGCTGAACGCAGTCCCTTCGAACTGTCCGGCGGCCAGATGCGTCGTGTGGCCATAGCAGGCGTCCTGGCCATGCGTCCCTCTGTTCTGATTCTGGACGAACCGACTGCGGGTCTGGACCCCCGCGGCCGTGACCGGATCCTGAGTATGCTGGAGGAACTTCACGCCCGGGAAAACGTCACTATTCTGATGGTTTCCCACAGTATGGATGATATGGCCCGGCTGGCTACCCGTCTGATTGTCATGAGCGACGGAAAAATCGTGGCTGACGGAACACCCCGGGAAATCTTCATGCAGGAAGAGATGATGACTTCCATCGGCCTGGATGTGCCGGAAGCCGCCCGCCTTTGTGCCCGGCTTCGCGCGAAAGGTTATGATCTGCCCGCAGATCTGTTCCGTCCGGAGCAGCTGAAGGAACAGCTTCTCCGTCTCTGGAAGGAGGGATCACAGTGCTGAACAACATCACCATGGGTCAGTACTATCCAGTGGACAGTAAGGTTCATCGTCTGGATCCCCGTGTGAAGCTGATCCTGACCATTGTTTTTATCGTTACGGTCTTCATGGCCAAAACTTTCCTCGGTTATGCTGTCATTCTGGGATTTGTCTGGCTGACATCCCGTCTTGCAAATGTTCCCTTCCGCATGCTTCTGCGTGGATTGAAGCCGCTGCGCCTGATTATCATCCTGACCTTCCTGCTGAACCTGTTCTTCACAGCGGGTGAAACTGTCTGGGTAGAATTCTGGGGCATACGGATCACACAGGAAGGATTCATGCAGGCTGCTTTCTATTCCCTGCGGCTGATTTTCCTGGTCATCGGCACCAGCCTGCTGACCCTCACCACTTCCCCTGTGGCTCTTTCCGACGGAATTGAAATTCTGCTGTCACCCCTGAAGGTTATACATTTTCCGGCTCATGAACTGGCTATGATGATGACCATTGCTCTGCGTTTCATTCCCACCCTGCTGGAGGAAACAGACAAAATCATGAAAGCCCAGATGGCGCGTGGTGCAGATTTTGAAAGCGGAAACCTGCTTTCCCGTGCAAAAGCCATGGTTCCCCTGCTGGTTCCGCTGTTTGTCAGTGCCTTCCGCCGTGCAGGAGATCTGGCTATGGCCATGGAAAGCCGGTGTTATCATGGCGGTGAAGGCCGCACCCGCCTGCGTGTTCTGAAGATCACCCGGAACGACTGGATTGCCTGCGGCGCCATGGCTGCGCTGCTGGCACTGATCATACTGGAGGGAATCATCTTTTGAAACGGATCCTGCTGACAGTGGAATATGACGGAACAGCCTATGCCGGCTGGCAGCGGCAGATTAACGGTCTGGCTGTACAGCAGGTACTCGAGGAGGCGCTTTCCTCTGCCTGCGGACATCCGGTTACGGTTACCGGAGCTTCCCGCACGGATGCCGGTGTTCATGCGCTGGATCAGAAGGTCCATTTTGATACGGAATCCACAATCCCTCCGGATAAATATCCTTTTGTGCTCAACACAATGCTTCCGCCTGATATCCGGGTGCTGGACGGCCGTGAAGTTCCGGCCGGTTTCCACGCCCGTTTTCTCACTGCCGGTAAAACCTATACCTATCGGATCTGGAATGCCCGCCATGCCAGCGCGCTCCGGCGCAATACCCATTGGCACGTCCCTGTGCCGCTGGCGGAAGCCCCCGTTCGGCAGGCTCTCTCTACTCTGACAGGCCGCCATGACTTTGCAGCCTTTCAGGCGGCAGGCGGTACAGCAAAAACCACCGTACGCACCCTGCGGTCCGCCGGTCTTGAAGTGCGTGGGCAGGAGTGGATCCTGACCGTCAGCGGAGATGCGTTTCTGTATAATATGGTTCGGATCATTGCGGGTACCGTTGTGGAAATCGGCCTTGGTAAATTTCAGCCGGATTCCTTCACCAGGGCTTTTGAGACGCTGGACCGGCTTGCGCTCGGCATGACAGCTCCGGCGCACGGACTGGAACTGACTGAAGTCAGATATCCCCCGCGGGCCTTTACCGACCCTGAATCCTTACGTTGGCATGAGGAAAATGTAACATGCTCAGACTGACAAATCTTTCTGTCCCGCTGGATTATACCGAATCCACGGTCCGCGAGGCTCTGCTGAAAAAACTGAAGCTGACCCCTGATCAGCTTCTCTCTTTTCACATATCACGCCGCAGCGTTGACGCCAGAGACAAGCGGGACGTTCATTTTGTTCTCTCCGTTGACCTGTCCCTGAAGAATGAAACCGGTGCGCTTCGCAGAAACAAGAACCTGTCACCGGTCTCCTCTTCATGCAGTCAGAAAAACAGTATTCCTTCCTTCACTTCCCATACTGCACTCAGCCGGCCGCCGCTGGTGGTCGGCGCCGGCCCGGCAGGTCTTTTTGCCGCGCTGACACTGGCCCGTGCAGGTGCCTGTCCCGTCCTCATTGAACGGGGCAAGCCTGTAGACCAGCGTACAGATGATGTGACCGCCATGCAGGAAAGCGGCATTCTGAATCCTGATTCAAATGTACAGTACGGTGAAGGGGGCGCCGGTGCTTTTTCAGACGGAAAGCTGACATGCGGTGTTAAAAGTCCCCATGTCCGCAGCATTCTGGAAACCTTTGTCTCACACGGAGCTCCTGAGGATATCCTTATTGATCAGAAACCGCATATCGGCACAGACCGTCTCAAAGGCGTCGTCGCGTCCATCCGGAAGGAAATCATTCGTCTCGGCGGTGCGGTATATTTTGAAACCCGTCTGGAAAAGCTGATCATCCGCGGCAGTCATATAGAGGGTGCGGTACTGTCCTGCAACGGAGAACTCCGCGAATTCCTGACAGACACCATCCTGCTGTGTATCGGTCATTCTGCACGGGATACAGTCCAGACGCTTTTCGGCCAGGGCCTTCGTATGGAGCAGAAGCCCTTTGCCATGGGTGTGCGGATTGAACATCCCCGTACGTTTATTGACCGTTCCCAGTATGGATCCTTCGCCGGCCATCCTGCGCTGGGTGCCGCGTCTTATAAGCTGATCTGTCATACTCCGGACGGCCGGGGTGTATATACCTTCTGTATGTGTCCCGGCGGTGAAGTCATCGCGGCAGCTTCCCAGCCCGGCGGGGTCGTGACCAACGGCATGAGCCTTCATGCCCGTGACAGCGTCAACAGCAATGCAGCCCTGCTGGTTGGGGTCAAACCCCAGGATTTCGGGGATGATCACCCTCTGGCCGGTTTTATCCTCCAGCGCAGTATCGAAAAAGCGGCGTTCCGTGCGGGCGGCGGCCATTTCATCGCGCCGGCACAAAGGGTTGGAGATTTTCTTGAGAACAGGGCTTCGGTCTCCTTTGGTGAAATCACACCTTCATATCGTCCCGGCGTTGTTCCTGCTGATCTTCGGGCTGTTTTGCCGGACTGGATCACAGAAAACCTGAAAAAAGGAATTCGTGCCATGAACGCCCAGCTTGCTGGCTTTGCGAATCCGGACGCCGTCCTGACCGGTCCCGAAACGCGCTCCTCCTCCCCTGTCCGTATCAGCCGCAACGCTCTGGGTGAAGCGGAAGATCTGCGCGGTCTTTATCCGGTTGGCGAAGGTGCGGGCTACGCGGGCGGAATCGTATCTGCCGCTGCGGACGGAATCACGGCGGCGCTTCGTGTTCTGACTGCAAACAGTCTGATCTGATGATCCCGAAACCGGCCTGGTCTGTTTCTGGCAAAAAAACTGCCGAAGCTTTGTATGCTCCGGCAGTTTTGATATTTGAGACAGTGATCTTATTTAAAATTGCTCGCTCCGCCGTCAATCGAGGCAGCGGTGCCGATCTGCGGTTTGGTTTCCGTTGCGTACAATGTAATCAGCATATCACGTGAAGCCACCTCGCCGGGCTTCTCATTCGCTTCCCGGGCAATATCATAGGCGGCCTGGAAACGGGCAACCGCTGCAACCGTGTTCTTGCCGTAGCTGCCATCCACTGTGCCGGGATCATAGCCCAGATCCTTCAGCCGTTTCTGCATCAGTCGTACATTGCCGCCCTTGTCGCCCTTCTTCAGCGGCATGTACATATCAAAGACGCAGTACGGAGCGTCATCGGCAAACAGTTTGTTCTGAACCTTTTTCGGAATGTAGTTGTGCAGTTTCGCGCCGATTGCTTCGCAGAACAGATCGATGGCTACCTGCGTATCGTTGCCGTATTTGCCGTCTGCTGAACCCACAGGATATCCAAGGTCAGCCAGCCTCTTCTGGATTTTCTTGACCGTGTTTCCCCTGGCGCCGTAATGAATGGTTCCGTCATCGTCAATAAGGCTCTCATTGCCAGACTTGTTCTCCGCGGGTTTAGCCGTTGCGGCAGGTCTGGGGGTTGCTGTAGGTTGTGCCGTCTCAGCCGGTTTCATTGTTTCTGTTGCGGCAGGCTTCATGGTTGCCGCTGTCTCTGCCACACCGGATTCGATGACCCAGGTTCTGTCGTTCGCATGGTGATAACGGTACACTACATCGTTGACCATACAGGCCGACAGGGTCTCTCTGCTCAGTGCGGCCAGTTCTTCAGTCGTACCCTTGTTCAGATCCATCACGATAACCCGGTGATCCGTTGTTGTCAGAACCACCGCGTCTTTGCTCACCGTCAGATTCAGGGGTTCGGGAATGGATTTGCCTGTAAGGGCTGCCGCGTTGGCATCCCTGCTCCCCAGGGTAAGAGGTTGCATATCGTTCTGCATCGGACTGACGCGCAGGAGATATAAAGCCCCCATTTTTTCAGTATAGTAAAGGAAGACACCGTCGTTCACCGCCTGCACGGCAGAATTGGAAATCACTGAACCGTTCAGTCTCAGC
>JAEEGK010027907.1_pt1 | contig 11366 bp, 10 predicted proteins | sample 8958771 | NCBI WGS metagenome assembly JAEEGK01 (sample SAMN16246547, study PRJNA631951) | gut metagenome | biome: gut microbiome; feature: rumen; material: SC-attached | host: Bos | place: Iran: Karaj | collected 2018-10 | reverse complement strand
ATTATCTTATAAATAATTTATATAAAATACTAAATGAAAGAGACATTAAATACTTGAAAATATTAAATATCTTTATTAATACGAACAAAAATATATAATCTTAGTGATAAAAAATGAGCATTAGTCCCAAGCGTATACTATATCTAGATGAAGTTCGTTCATTAGCAATCATGCTGGTTGTAATCGGACACGTATCCAGATTGTTTTCATATGATTTCTATAGCTGGCTATTCTGCAGTGGCGTGTTCTCACTTACACGTATTGGTGTTCCACTCTTCTTTACAGTTAGTGGATCTCTTCTTTTGACAAGAAAATATGAAGTAAAGAAATTTCTTGAAAAGCGTTTCAAGCGTGTATTCTTGCCATTTTTATTCTGGATAATAGTGTACATTATTGCGGGAATTCTCATATGGCATTACCAGCCAACAATAACTTATTTTATTGATACTGCATTTGGTGTACAGGACTATTCAAGACCTTTCTGGTTTATCTGGTCATTGATTGGAGTTTATCTTCTCATTCCAGTTATAGGTAGCTTCATACGTGAAGAAGGAATGAAAGGAGCAGAATACTTGATTCTAATTACATTCATTCTCTCCATATTGTACACTGTTGGATTCTTTGACTATCCTCAAATGAAATACAACTTCAGAGTTATCTTCAATTTCTTTCCTGTTCTCGGATACTTCATTATGGGATCATATATCCACAACAAGCAGTTCAAGTACTCTGACAAGAAGATGTTTGCTATAGGATGCATAGTGTTCCTTATTGGGATAGCTGGCCACTTTACAAAGATATACCTAAAGGGACTTGGAGGATATGGTCTTGCCCCAATAGACTTCTTTGACATATTTGTAATTTTAGAAACCATTGGTCTCTTTACAGCATTTAAGTATGCAAGCACAAAATGGATTAAAAAAGATGCAAGAATGATAAGGCAGACAAAATTAGGGGAAGCAATCGTATTGTTCTCATCATGCAGTTTTGGAATCTACTTCTCCCATTACATCTTATTGCAATACTTATCAACCAGAGGCTTTTTAGCACCTATAGTGAAAACCAATGCTTACCTTTGGTTACCTGTAAGTTCAATAATCATAATAGGATTAAGCTGGATCCTAATATATGTTATGAGTAAAATTCCTCTTCTCGAGATTGGAAGCGGAAGAAAATAAGCTCATTTTCTTTTTTTAAAAATAGTTTAAAATATAAAATAAAGTAAATAAAAAAAGTAACTCTTAAAGAAGTGAAAAAGAGTTTTGGTCCAGGTTTTGGCTTTAGCTCAAAAGCTGGGGGTTATTCTACAGTCACACACTTAGCCAAGTTCTTAGGTTTATCAGGATCTAAGTTTCTAATCACAGATACATGATAACTCAATAATTGAAGTGGAACTATATAGACAAGTGGAGCCAAGATGTCATCTACTTCAGGATTGATTAAAAATACATTATCAGATTCATCAATCAAATCCTTATCTCCTTTTGCACCAATACCCAATATATCAGCGCCTCTTGCCTTAACTTCCTGCAAATTGCTCATGATCTTCTTGTAATCTTCACCTGGAGGTGCAACTACAACTACAGGAATATGCTCATCTATAAGTGCAATAGGACCGTGCTTAAGTTCACCAGCAGCATATCCCTCTGCATGAATATAAGATATCTCTTTTAGTTTTAAAGCTCCTTCTAAAGCGATTGGATATGAGAATCCTCTTCCAATGAAGAATGCATCCTTATCCCTCTTGTATAAATGTGAGATTTCACGGATGATTCCTTGCTTCTTAAGAACCTCATCAATGTAATCAGGAACCTTTTCCAATCTCTTGAGTAATTCCTCATCATCTGCAAGGAGTGCAGAGAATAGGTAAATAGCTATCAATTGGCTTACATAGGTTTTTGTAGCTGCTACACCGATTTCAGGACCTGCTTGGGTTTGAATAACATAATCCGCTCTTCTTGTAGCGGAACTTCCCCTTACATTTACAATTGCTAAAGTTTTAGACACTTCATTAGCAGCATCCAACGCCTTCAATGTGTCTGCAGTTTCACCTGATTGTGAAATGAAAATTACAAGGGTTTGGTCATTCAATGCCTTAGCGGAGTACTTGAACTCAGAAGCAAGCAAGACCTCAGTTGGTATGCCCACTAAAGACTCTATAAGGTATTTTCCAGTCAAAGACGCATGGTATGATGTTCCGCATGCAACGAAAACAACCCTGTTGATTGTACCTTTAACATCATCAACAATAGCTTTAATCTTTTTCTTTTCACCTAAGGTGTTTCTGATTGCAACATCCTGCTCATTGATTTCCTTAATCATGAAATGGTCATAACCTTCCTTTTCAGCCATTTCAGGAGACCAATCGAGAACATCGATTTCCTTTTTGATTACCTTATCATTTTCATCCTTGAAGGTAACGCCATCTTCAGTGAGTATGACTATATCACCCTTATCAAGGTATGCTATATTGTTGGTATATTTCAAAATAGCTGGAGAGTCAGATGCAACGAAGTATTCATCTTCACCAATACCTACAATCAAAGGACTGTCCTTACGGGTAGCTACAACCTTATTTGGCTCATCTGTGCAAATGGCTGCAAGAGCATAAGCACCTTCAATAACGCCTATGACCTTACGGACCGCTTTTTCCAAATCCAATCCCTCTTTCATGAATTTATCGAGCAAGTGTGGAATTACTTCTGTATCAGTGTCTGACTTAAATTCATATCCTTCAGCGATTAGATCTTCCTTTATTGCCAAATAGTTTTCAATGATTCCATTGTGAACTACAGCGATGGTTCCTGCGGAATTTAAATGTGGGTGTGAATTTTCTTTGCTTGGGTCTCCGTGAGTCGCCCATCTTACATGAGCAATTCCGTAATTTCCAGGCATTTCAGCAAAGTTCAATTTGGAATTGACTTCATCAATCTTTCCTGCATCCTTCTTAAGATTAATCTTACCCTCACAAGCGGTAGCTAAACCAATGGAGTCATATCCCCTATATTCCAATTTGGATATTGAATCCAAAAGAATCGGAGCCACCTTATCATTTTTCAATACACATCCAACAATTCCACACATAGTATCACCAAATAAAGTAATGAAATAATTTTGTATAAATTTTAAAACTGAATTAATTATTTAAGAAAATAATAATTATAAATCATTTATTGTTTATTTTATTTAAATTTTTTACCTAGAAATTTATATTAATATTATATATCTTAAATGAATTAATTAAATATTTCTAAAAATCATTTAACGAGGTTAACTAAATTAAGTAATAAAAATGAAAAAAAGTAAATTAATTTGATAAAAAAAGAAGAAAAATCATTCAAATGGCCTAATTTTTATCTTGAAGTTTTTTAGAGTTTTCCTCAACCAATCTTTTTGCCTCATCAGTCAATTCAATCCATTCCCATCCTCTGGCTAAAACCTTAGACTTGAGTGTACTGATATTTACTGAACTGACGAATTTAAGCTGATTGTTCTCTTTAAATGAATAAGCCCAAGTAAAACCTTGCTTAGTCTTGGTTTTACGTTTTGTAACTCTAAAGAATCCGGTTTTGTTTTGTCTTTCCAATGAAGACTCATCATAGGTTTCCCTATATTTCAAAACCAAATCATGAGCTTCATCTGTAAATTCCATCCAATCTAATCCTTTATCCAAAACGATAACCTTTAATTTGTATAGATTTACTGAAACAATTCTTCTTAGCTTGCCGTTTTCATAATATTGGTATGACCAATAATCATTACCATTTCTCTTGTTCTCAACAAAACTAACCCTATAAATTCCAGAGGTACTCTTGTATTTTGAAAAATCAAGTTTGTTCTTGCCTCTTAATTTATTGTACTGGCGAACTTTGATCTCCTCATCATCATAAACCTGATGGATGACTTTACTGACATATATTTTGCTTCTGCCAACATCCGCTACAATGTCCATCATGGTCTCACCGGAATCATAAGCAGATAGAATATACTCAGATAATTCTTCCTTTGACATATGTTTTTTAGAATTTGCACCGTTAGCCTTATTGAGAGAATCATTTTCCATAAAAACAATCCTCAATATTTTTAAGTTACATACTATTTTAGAAAAATCCCCATTTTTCTTAATATCTATATTCTTTTTATAGGTATATATTCTTTTCTTTTATTGATATTGAGAAAGTAAAAAAACAAGGTATAAAACAAGAAAAAACTAATTCAAATTCAACATTAGATAAATATTTTTAAATTGATATTGATATTGATATGAGAAAAAATAATTAAAAAACTAAAAAAAAGCAATGAATTTTAAATTATATTTATTAATGATAATAAATATAAAATTAAATATTATAATTATATAATTTTTTAAAATAATTGTTAAGATTGATTAATGAATTATTTTCAAAAATAATTTTTAAAACGATGATTGAAATGGATTCTAAAAATTTACTTTATGAAGGAAAGGCAAAAAGCGTTTTCCAAGGTGAAAATCCTGATGAAGTCATAATTGACTTTAGAGATGACATGACTGCAGGAGATGGTGCTAGAAAAGAAAGCATGGGCCAAAAAGGTTACATTAACTCAATTATTTGTGCAAAGATCTTTGAAACCCTTGAAGATGCTGGAGTAGAAACACAATTGATTGAATTATGTGAACCTTGTGTAATGAAAGCTAAAAAGCTTGATATGATTCCTATAGAAGTTATTGTAAGAAACATAGCTACTGGAAGCATTATCAGAAAATTCCCATTTGAAGACAAGGCTCCATTTAACCCACCTCTTATACAAATGGACTTCAAGGATGATGAATTCCATGACCCAATGTTGAATGATGCAATAGCTATTGCTCTTGGAATAGCTACTAAAGAGGACTTAGACACATTAAGAGAGCTTGCTCTTAAGGTAAATGATGTCATGAGCAAAATGTTTAAGGACATTGGAATCATTCTCGTTGACTTTAAAATCGAATTCGGTAAGGACAAGGATGGAAGCATCATCTTAGGTGATGAGATAAGTCCTGACAGCTGCAGATTATGGGATGCTGAAACCCTTGACATGCTTGATAAGGAACTCTTCAGACAAGGAAAGGATGATGAGGTCATCGATGCATATGAAGAAGTCTTCAACAGACTCTTAACTGAAGAAGACAGAGAAAAATGGGGAATTTAAATAATCTGAAATTATAATTATTATTTAAAAAATCTATTAAAGCCACAAGGCTTGAAATCAAACTAATAAAACTAAACTAAAGCTATAAAATTAAATTTAGGTGATTAAAAATGATGTATGACATTGAAGTTAAAGTTTCCTTAAAACCAGGAATGTTAAATCCAGAAGCAACCACTATTCAAAGATCCCTTGCTCTTTTAGGATATGAAGTTAAAGGAACCAAAACAAAAGAGATCATTACTTTTGTATTGGAAGCAGATTCAGAAGATGATGCAAGAGAAAAAGTGGACGACATGTGTCAAAAGCTATTATGCAATCCAATTATCCACAATTACACAATCAATATCATCAAGATGGACTTAAGCTGCGGATGCGGATGCGAATAGATAAAAAACTCAAATCGATTCTAAATAAATTAAGATTATAAAGTGATAAAATGGCAATTGGAATTATAAGATTCCCTGGAACTAACTGTGACCGTGATGTTTATAAGGCTATTGAACTCGCAGGTGGAGAAGCAGAATATATCTGGTGGAATAATGAAGATTTAACTGATTACGATGGAATTGTTATACCTGGCGGATTTTCCTATGGAGATTACTTGCGTGCAGGAGCAATAGCTTCCAACACCCCTGTTGTTGAAGGTGTAAAGGCACTTGTAAAAGAGGAAAAGCCAGTTCTTGGAATATGTAATGGAGCACAGATTCTTGGAGAGATTGGACTTATTCCAGGATTGTTCATTACCAATGAAGTACCTAAATTTAATTGTGAATGGTCTAAATTGAAAGTTGCAAACAACAAGACCCCATTCACTAAAAACTTTGAAAAAGGCCAAGTAATTGACATACCAATAGCTCACGCTGAAGGAAGATTCTACACTCAAGACATTGATCTTATGAAAGACCAAGACCAAATCGTTCTTCAGTTTGCAGAGGAAAACCCTAACGGGTCTATGGAAGCAATCACTGGTGTTTGTGACGAATCAGGACTTGTTCTTGCAATGATGCCACACCCAGAAAGGGCTACCACAAAACTATTGGGTTCAGACAATGGTCTTGAATTCTTTAAAGGTATGTTAGATAGTATTTAAGCTATCTACATATACAAAATTTTTAAAATCCATATTAAAATCTAATTATAATCCATTGAATGTAATTTTACAAACTCATTTTTAAAATATAAATTAAGGAAGATAACATGCCAGTATATTTAATAGGTGCAGGTCCAGGAGACCCTGATTTAATAACTTTAAAAGCTGTTAAAGCATTAAACAAAGCAGATGTTGTTTTATATGATTATCTTGCTAATGAAGAGATATTGAAGCATGCTCCAGAAGATGCAAAACGCATTTATGTAGGTAAAAAGGCTGGAGAGCATTATAAGACACAGGATGAAATCAATCAATTGATTATTGATGAAGCTAAAGAGCATGAAAATGTAATCAGATTGAAAGGTGGAGATCCGTTTGTATTCGGAAGAGGTGGAGAAGAGCTATTGGCTCTTGCAAAGGAAAACATAGACTTTGAAGTTATTCCTGGAGTTACCTCAGCTATCGGTGCACCTACAAGCATGGCATTTCCAATTACACATAGGGCAGTTGCAACCTCATTTACAGTTGTTACAGGTCATGAAGACCCAACCAAAGCTGACAAGCAGGTTAAATGGGATTACACTGCAGATACATTGATTATCCTTATGGGAATCGGAAACATCAAGGAAAACACTGAAGAGATCATGAAATACAGAGACCCTAAAACTCCTGCATGCGCTATTGAAAGCGGAACACTTCCAAATGAAAGGGTCGTATTCGGAACCCTTGAAACAATAGCTGACAAGGAAATCAACACACCAGCAATACTCGTTATTGGTGATGTGATTAACGTATTTAAAGAGATTAAGGGAATTGAATAATCCTTTAATTTATCTTATTTTTATTATTCAAAAACTTAAAATCTATTTTTTTCAGCTTTCAAAAGCTTTTTTCAAACTTTAACGAAAATTTTTCATAAAAATATTATCATAAATCCAAATGAGTATTACTTTGAAAAATGAGTTATTTTAATTAAAAAACTAAAATAATTAAAATCTATTTTTAAAATTTATTAAACTTAAATTTATTGAGAGAATATGAAAAATTAGATTAAATTAATTTTTAAAATCAAAAATAAAGAAAAATAAGCTAAAAAAGACATCAAATTTATATATTATTAAAGATAAACTTAATATCAACTCAAATATACTTTATATAGTGTATGAGTGAATTACTAAAAAAGAGGTGTTTAATTATGGAAATCGGTGAAATTATTAGTGATGCTGCAATGTATCCTATTAATAACGTAAAAGCACTTGTAATCTATGTGGTGCTTGGTATTGTTGCATTTTTAGCATTAATCATTACTGGTGTTGGATTAATTGGCGCTGGTGAAGCTACTGGATTATTATCCGGAGGATTAGGGATTTTAGGAATTGTTGGAATCATCATTGCAATAGCAATATTCGCACTTATTGCAGGATATATGTTAGATGTTATTAAAATAGCTATCAACAGAGAGGATAACGCTCCTGAAATTGATCCCGTAAGACAAATTATCAATGGTATTAAATTATTTATTTTATCAGTTATTTACATGATAATTCCAATTATAGTAATGGCTATCCTATCTGCCATCAATGAAACTTTAGCTTTATTAGGTTTAATTTTAGGATTCATATTATTGATTGTATTTGCTATACTTTTAGTAATTGCCCAATGTAGATTTGCAAAAACCGAAAGTTTAGGAGAAGCTTTGAACATTGGTGAAGTAATCAATGACCTCAAAGAAATCGGAATTGTAAAAGTCCTTGCAATAATCATTATTATAGGAATCATTTCTTACGTTTTATCTGCTATAGCTACTGGAATTGGAAATTTCTCTGAAATTATTGGGGCAATTTTATCTGGTATCGTTACTATATATACTACATTCCTACAAAGCAGAGCATACGGTTTATTATATTCCGATGCAGAATAAATCCAATCAAGTTTTGACCTTCGGTCAAAATTTGAGCAAAAATTTTAAGTTAGTTTAGAGTTTTTACTCTTAAACTAATACTTTTCTTTTTTTAAAAATAGGATTTAAACAATCATAAAAATCAACACAAAAAATACTCCTTTTAAAAAATTAAAAAATAGTGCTAAAAAAGAAGAAATTTTAATAAACTCTTTTTAGAAAAGTTTGGAAATCAATCTAAATTATCTGCCCTTTTCAAAGCTTTTTTTACTCTAAATGCAATGTATTGGGTTCCTCCACGCATTACACGTCTAAACTCTGCCCAATCAAGATTTGCCAAGAATGTTTTCACAATATATGCAAATGAGAAATAGTACTTGCTCATCAAATTGTCCCTTAATTTCTCTATCTCATTGTGGTCTGCATAAGGATAATCCACAAGGCAATTCAAGTAACCGTCATCATTTAGCCATTTGGAATAATCTTCTGTAATAAGATAACCATTCTCTTTAGCCCAATCATAGAATCCGGTTCCTGGGAAAGGCACCGCTTGCTGGAAGAAACACATGTCAGGATAAACGGATTGAGCAAACTTATATGTTTCATCAATTGTTTCAAGACTGTCACCAGTAAGTCCAATCATAAAGCATCCGAAAACCTTAATGTCCAATTTTCTTGCATTTTCTGCAAATGCCTTTGACTGCTCAAGAGTGATTCCCTTCTTGATTTCATCCAAGACTTCCTGATTTCCGGATTCATAACCGCAAACAAGCAATCTGCAACCTGCATCCTTCATCCTCTTCATGGTTTCAAAGGTCAAGTCAACTCTTGTATTGCAGGACCAAACCGGTTTCAAGCCTCTTTTGATGATTTCATCACAGAACTCAATTACCCTTGGCTGGTTTACAGTGAATGTATCATCCTCAATGAAGATTTCCTTAATCTCTGGAAGCTCATTTAGAATATATTCAAACTCATCTGCAAGGTCACTTACAGATCTTGTCCTGTAAATCCTTCCACCCATTGTGGATGGATAGCTGCAGAAATTGCACTGGTTTGGACATCCTCTTGATGATACAATCTGAATCATTGGCTTTTGAGCAAATGCATAAGCGTAATCATCAAAGTTCAAGTATTTTTCATAAACCTTTGAAACATAAGGAAGGCTATCCAAATCCTCTAATGGCTCTCTGTCTTCAGTATGCTTGACAGTGAAATCAATAGAATCAGCTAATAGATTTACATCTAAACAAGCAAGATCCTCACCATTGGAATTCACCCTATAGGAAACTCCCTTAACATTTGAAACATCATCAGAATTTATCAGTTCACCAACGGTATAGTCATATTCCTGACGAAGAATATAATCAATGCCTAAGCATTCGTTAAGGACTGCATCAGGCAAGATGGTTGCGTGAGTTCCTCCAATCATTATTTTAGCTTTAGGATAAGCTTCCTTAATTGAATTGATAACCTTATAATCATAAGTACAGGTAGGAGTTGTAATCTCAGCCATTATATAATCCGGCTTGTATTCCTTTACTTCCTCGATTGTATCCTCAATTGAGTATGCCTTTGTAATGCAATCAACAAGCTTGCAATCAAATCCTTCCCTTTCGCACACTCCAACACAGTATGCTAACCAGTAAGGATAATACAAAGTACCTGACTTGGTCTTTTCAGGCCATCTGCTTGCCCGGCTTATATTGAATTCATACGGTAAGTTCAAAAATAAAATTTTCATTAATATCACGATAATTATAATTTAAATAAATTGATAAAATTTATACATATTTTTTTACATATATAATTTTAGATATAAGTATTATATAAATTTAAATAAGTATTAAATGGTATTTACTAAACGAAATTAAGGAAAATATCTAAAAAAATAATTATTGAATGGATTTAGTAAATAGAATAAATGACAATATCTAAAAAAAAAATAAATAATTACAATAACATAATATTAATTATAATCTCAAGATGTGGAAATATGGTAAAGAGAATAGCTATTACAAGACCAAAAGAAAGATCTAAGGCTGCAAAGGAATTCATAGAAAACTATGGAGGAGAAGCGCTTATAGTGCCAACATTGGAATTGAAACTGGAAAATACAGATTCACTAAAGGAATTGATGGGTAGATTTGGAGAATTGGACTGGTTAATTTTCACTTCAGTCAGTTCAATCGATTCAATATTCAAGTTCTATCCTGACTTTGTAGAAAATTTGAATTCAGACTGCAAAATTGCAACTATCGGTACAAAAACTGCAGAAGTAGCTATGAATAAAGGACTCCATATAGATATCATACCTAAAGATTATACTGCTGAAGGACTCATTGAAGAATTTGAAAGAATCGACTTAAATAATAAAATTGTTGGCGTCCCTCGTACATTTTCTGCAAGGACTATTTTACCAAATAGCCTCAAAGATATGGGGGCTGAAGTGATACTTGCAGAAAGCTATAAGTCAGTCATTCCAGAAGACAAAAAGGAGATTGAAAATTTAATCCAGGAAATCATAGATGGAAAGATTGATGGAATAACATTTACAAGTCCACTTACTGTAGTGAATCTATTCAAGACAGCTAAAGATGATCAAAAGGAGGAACTTGTTGAAAAATTATCAAGTTCCACACTTACAGTGGCTATTGGGCCAATAACCGGAAAAATACTCGATGACTATAATGTAAAGCACATTTATCCTGAAAGGTACACAGTCAAAGACATGATTGACTTGATGTTTAGGGAATTGAACAATCAAAATTAGAATAAATAATGCAACTAAAAAATAATTTTTATTGGATAATTAAACGAATATTCGAATAAAATTATAATATGATAATTATAAATAATTAAATCTTAGTAAAGGAGGAATTTCTATCAGCCAATTTAAGATAAGCGTAATAATACCTGTTTACAATGGAGAGAAATATCTTCCAATTACTTTAGATTCGGTTATCAATCAAACAATAGGAATTGAAAACCTTGAAATAATAATAGCTAACGACTGTTCCACAGACAATACAAAGCAGATCATTGAAGATTATAAGGAAAGAGTCAACAATGAGACCAATAAGGAAACCGTTAAGTCAATCCATCTTGTGGAAAATATGGGTGGGGCATTCGGTCCTCGAAACATAGCATTGAATCATGTGAATGGGGAATATCTGATGTTCATTGATTCAGATGACACTTACCCTT
>JAEEGK010027903.1_pt1 | contig 11367 bp, 1 predicted proteins | sample 8958771 | NCBI WGS metagenome assembly JAEEGK01 (sample SAMN16246547, study PRJNA631951) | gut metagenome | biome: gut microbiome; feature: rumen; material: SC-attached | host: Bos | place: Iran: Karaj | collected 2018-10 | reverse complement strand
GTGCAGATCATATGACGGGTAAGCCCGCTGTCGAGCCATTTATGAATCCATTCCAAAAGTCGTTCAGGATAGCAGATTACATCAGAAAAAACCCAGTCTACAGGGCCAATTTCCTGTGGAGTAAGCGTAAAAGCATCATGAGCCTGAAACTTTACCAGCGGGTTTGACATAAGTTCAGGTGCCAGCTCTGCTCTGTCTACTGCGTGAACATTAGCTCCAAGCCCCGCAAGCACCCAGGTCCAGCCACCGGGACAGGCTCCTGCTTCAAAGCATTTTTGCCCTGCAGAAGGGAGCCCGCACTTAAAATAATAATCTGCAAGAGTAAGACTTTCCTGTATTTTAAGATAGGCGCGGCTTGGCGGATTTTCATGATCTTCTATAAAATGCAGGGTTCCTGCCGGCAAGGGAGAAGTTGTAGCCGCACTTGCAATAAGAGTGTGTTCATCCAGCAGAGTATAAAGCCCCATTGGAGAATCCGGAATAGAAAAAGGAAACTGTCGGTCTTTAAGGTTAATGTAAGGTAATTTTTCCTGAATAAGCTGTGCACGCCTGAAGCACGTAAACTGATACGGTGCCCAGTTTCGCTGAAGCTTTTTTAATTCCCCTGCTGCCTCGCCGATTGAATCAAAATGCAGAATAAACGGTTCTGTCATGCAGGTACGCGCCCAGTAGGGGTATTTACCGCCGCTTGACTGCAAAAAGGCCTGTTTGTCGGGGTAATAAAGAAGGTCGCCCCCCTGCGGTCCCTGAGGCTCTCGAAAGGGGGAATCAACATTAAACCTTTCCTTTAATTCACTTATGAGAAAATCTTTTTGTTCAGGAAAAGACAGAAAGGCTATTCCGTCAAGAATTGTTTTTTGTGTGCTCATTATTCTTCATCATCTTCATTCATTTCCTGAAGATAAGCAACAAAATCTCTGAGTCTTGCATCATCAGGAGAATAAAGAATTTCAAAGCCAATCTGAGTTATTCCTTTATCTTCTGTAACCCACATAGGCTTGCACATAAGCTGAAGCGGAGCATCTTCCATAGAACGAGAAAGGGCTATACGAATCATGTATTCTGTATCAAGATCTACTACAACAGATACAGGAAAATGAATTTTACAGCCTGTCAGACTAATATTGTCGAGAATTCCAGATAAAGCACAAAGCTCTGGCGCAGTTACTCTGCCTATTTCCGGGTATCTTGGATTTCGTCTGTTCTCTTCTGCCATTATGGTTATAGTATAATTGTTTTTAGGGGATATCGCAAGTAAAATTATTCCTTAACCACCATTACCTTGCGGGTTTCATCAAGGCCGTCGCCAATTACGCGGATAAAGTACATTCCACGGGCTACAGGGGTTCCTTTGCGGTTGCTGCCATCCCAGGAATAGAAGTGTTCTCCCTTGTCGGCAACTCCACGGTGCAGATAATCAACAATATTTCCATCCAGAGTCATTACAAGAACTTCGAGCTTGCCCTGTGTTTCCAGATCTACACGAACAACCACCTTTTCGCCGGCATTTGAATCAATTACATTGTTCAAAATGGTAACTCCGCCACGCTGCATAACATTAGATTTAAGTCTGAATGACCACAAATCAAGGGAAAGTAAATCTTTAGAATCTGTCTGACGCAGGGCATAAAGAGGACTCTTTACCGAGGTTGTAAGATATTGCTTGTCATGATTTATATCAAGCTCAGGCGCATGCATGATTGTTACAGGAGAACCGTCGCTGTTAGTCAGACCAAACAGGAAGCTTATCTGATTTCCTGCAGCCCACAAATCTGTAATGGATTTTTCAATATCAAAAATGAGTCTTGAATTATTATCTGCCTGCAAAGGTGCAGAAGCAGCCTGAGAATAATTAGTATTATTTTTTTCTGCAAGAGCCGAAAATACATCAGCCGTTACAGAAGGAAGCCAGATTCTCCATTCAGGAGAAGGCTCAAGATCCTTGTTGTATTGTGTCGAAACCGAAGCTGCATCCGGCTTATTTGCAAGATAAATATTAAAGTTTGCAGGAGCATTTAAGTTTTCTTCTGTTCCATCAAAGGTGTCGGCAACAACTGCTACTGGACGTCCCGCAGGCAAGGTTCCATAATTCTGCTGATCGCGGTTCCAGTCGTGAACTGCCCAGCTGCCGGTATCTACATCATCAGTAAGATTTTTGTGGAACAAAGCATCACTGATAATTTCCCCTTCATCATTAGTCATGGCCGTATCATAGGCATAAAGCGGATTAATTACTCCAACTGCAAAATCAGAGAGGGCATGGGCTGTAAACATCTGCAGGTTGTTACCAGTTTCATTTGCATCCTGAATAAAGGTAACGCGAGCGCCCGGATGTCCCGTAAACTTATCTGTAGAAGATTCCCATTCAGGACCAAGGCTTGTTATGCGGATAAAGGTCTTTTCAATATCTTCAAGAGTTACAGTGCGTGATAACTTAAAACGCATGCTTGTAAACGAAGATCCGTTCTGATTTGTATGTACACTTATCTGAGCCGGAATATCTTCTTTTATCTTAAGGTCAGAAACCACCGTTGCCTGGCCCGAAGAATTAATAGTTATAAAATCAAAACACTTGTTAATGAGGGTTTCAAACTGTTCTGTAATATCTTTTTTGTTACCGCTGTCGTCAACAAAATGCAGATCTTCGCTGTCGGTACAAAGCTCCTTTACAAAAATAATTTCAAGTTCATCACCGCCAACAGGACAAACAGTCATGTCTATGCTTGGCGGAGTGCGGTCAATTGTAGAGAAAATCTTTGAGCGCAGACGGTTTCCTGCAAGGTCGGTAATAAAGCCAACAGTGTCATCATATTTTATGGTGAACGAAGTTTTTATATCGAGCGAAGTATTTGCAAGCGGCAAGGCAAAATAAAGTCCTTCAAGGTCACCGGCAGAACGGCGTGGAGAAGAAGAACCTGTAAAGACGAGAGATGAAGCTCCGTCCCAGGTGTTTTTTGAATTATCAAAAGCGGTTTTAATACTGTTTTCCGAAAGTCCTGCATTTATTCCATACTTAAAGGCGGCTACGGCAGAATGAAGTGTGCTGTAACGGATTCCACCTGTGGTTCTTCTTTGAGTGTCGTTGTCGTACGGGCGGGCTCCACCAAAAATATCTGCGGCATAAGTGTAAGACTTATAAAGGTCGGTTTCTTTTTCACCCTTGGAATTCTGAAGACACCATCCTACTTCGGTAAACCATTCCGGTGTACCTGCTGCTGCATTTCCAAGTGAGTCAAACTGCGGTGTGTTGTCGTAAAGGTGGAATTCAATTCGGTCGAGCGTAGAACCAACACCCGAGTTATTTCCAACGGCTTCTGCAGAATAATTCTTTTGGAAAAGTTCAAGATTCCAGGCCGTCGTCTCTTTGTTTGGTCTTACAGGAGCAAATACCGGTTCAGAAATATCCCAGGCACCGTAAAGTCCATCTTCGGTTGAGTTTACAGTTGGAATTGTGTTTGCCGGTGCGTAAGGATATTCTTCCTGCGGGTTTCCGTCCTTATCTTTTACAAAAGTATTCTTACTGCCGGAATCCAAAAGATAAGTAACAGTTCCGGTTGGCATAGAGGCTTGTTCTATATAACCTGTCCAGTTTTTATATTCGTTTCCGTTAGGGTCTGTAACTGTTCCATCAGTGTAGCCCGCAATTGAAAGCTTGATTGAATAGGCATCCTTACGGTAAAAAGCGTTTACATATTTGTCACTGGTTCCGGCTCGTCCTGTGTGAATGAGTCCGTTTTGAATTATTCCAAGGCCGGCAATTGAAAGAGCTGCCTGAGTTGTTATGTCTGTGTTTTTGAGTGCACCAAAGGAGTCGGTTACCTGAACGTTTTCTGCGGTAGCCGGATCTGCGTTGAGTGCGGCATTTGTTGTTTCGTCGCCGTCAAAATCTACAGGCTCTGAATAGCGGAATTCTATAAAGTTATGTGAGTCATAAGAATGCTCGCTAGAGTGACCTGTGGACGTATGGTATGCGCTGTGAAGCTCCTGTCCTGTGCGAACTAAATACAATACCGGTCCGGTTTTATCAAGAACTTCATTTGTGGAGTCGTCGGTGCTTCCGTAGGCAGGCTGGGCTGCAGTGGCTTTTGTTACACGCTGACTGTAGTTGTTAAGGCGTTTGCCCCAGATGTCTGTGAGAATAAATGGAACTGTTACGCTTTGTCCCCAAGCCGTTGCTTGAAGTGCACGTGGGAAATCAAGACATGGAAGTGCTGTATGATGAATACCGTTACGGTCTGTGCTTTGTCCGTCTGCAGCTCCGAAAGCTTTTCCTGTAGCGTCGGTGTTCCAGGCACCGGTTCCAGCTGAGTCTTGAGGAGCGGCTTTTATATATAAATAGTAATATGTATTCCCGTCGGTTTGATTTGTATAGGACGGGAAGCTTGTGCCAATGTTTATCTGATTCTGACAATCCGGGTCTTTATAAAAGCCTGTAAAGTTTGTAGACGTGGCAACTGCATCGCTGCTGTCGTGGAACTTGAGCAGGTCGATTGTGTTGGAATTAAAGCGTACCGGACGATTAAACTCTACGCGGATTACGTTGTCGCGGACTGTATAGGCGGCAGAAATCTGAAAGTTATCAAAGTCTACGGAAGCTGTGTTGTTACCGGAGTCTGTACATTCAAGTGTAACAAGGCGGGCTTTTGAACCGTCCGCGTTACCTGTTGAACCTGCATCGCTGCAAACCACCTTACAACCCGAAATTTCTGAATAATATGCTTCTGCAAAACCGTTTACAGGATTTGTAAGGTCCGGAACCTTAAGTGTCCACTGCCCTGCACCACCTGCGGTTTGAAGTGTTGTTCCGTTGGCGTAAAAGTTTTTACCCGCGGTAATAGTTTTGGCAGGGGCAATGGCGAGGGTCGAAGAAAAATTCGCGGTTCCTGAGCCTGTCGAAGGGACCCCTTCACCATTGCCGAGCACTGAACCATCCGGCAGCTGAGTCTCTATATAATTTGCCTGGCTCCAGGTTTCCGGGCGGGCGCAGAGGTAGGCGTATTCATCCGTAATGCCTGTGCTGCTGTCTGTAGTCGAATAAGCGCTTCCAAGGATGAGGATATCTTTGCCGGCGGTCATATCTGCAGAAGCTGTGACGGCACCCTTATACAACACTATGTTTTCTGTTACGTCTATGTTGCTCAAAACGTCGAGCTCGTCGGTGGCTGCGGCCTCGCGAAGGATGATTAAGTTTTTACCAATGTTTATGTTTGTGCCGGCAGCACCAAAATCTGCGGCAGAGCTTCCGTAAAGCTGGACGTTTGTTGCAAAGCTTGCGTTACCGTTTGTGCCTGCGCTTCCAAAGCTGCCGCCAAGCTTGGAGTTGCCTGCTCCATTCTGGACAAAGCTTGTTGTATATGTAAGGTCTGCCCCATCTTCTGTTATAAGGAGACCTGTGTTTGCAATTGTTATAGAATCACCCGAAGTTTGTGCAAGCGTAATGTTTGCAGCCTTGAGCGTTCCGGTAATAGAAGTGTTATCAGCTGTATGTGTCAGGTCGGCATAAGGAGCAGAGCTTCCAAAGGTCATTGTATCGGTAGAGCCGTTGCCAAAGGTTACCGTGTCTGTCGTGAGGAAGGTCGTTCCTGCGTCGTTAGAAATTGTTCCGCCAGCGTTGAAAGTTATGTCGCCCGCAGTTGCAGAGTCTGTAAAGGAACCAATCTGAACAGTTCCATCAAAGGTTGTTACTGCTGCCTGATTAATTCTGAAATCAGAAATATTTACAGTGTCATCAAAGTTTGCGTGGTCTGCTTTTGCAATTGTAAATTTATATGCGCCGGAAAGAGGGGCTTTCATATGAATATCACTGGTATCTGAAGTAAGCGTTGTGTCTGACAACAAATTAACTGAACCATCGTAAGTCTGCGAGCCGTCTGTCGTTACGGTTGAACAGTTCAGATTTATTGCAGCAGACTTGAGCGTTATTGAACCGGTGCTTGTTATGGCAGCGTTGTAGTTCTGTTCGCTGGTTGTCGTTACCATTGCGCAGTTGATTGCAACAGGCCCGTTTACAGTAAGTGTTTTTGGTGCCGCATTCTGGCCAACATCAGCCGCAAAAGTAATCTTTGACGAACCGGTCGTTCCGGATGTAAGCGTCAAAGTGTGAATGCCGGCTGTTGAATCATTTATTGTACCGTTATAGGTTTGAGCACTTGTTGTAGTAATGGCCGCAGTTCCATCAATAATGAGATTGTTCATCACAAGCGAAGGAACTGTGAGCGTGTCTATTAATGTAACAATGCCAGGTGTATGAATTTCTGTTGCTGTAGAAATTGTTCCGCCATTTTTAAATGTTATATTTCCTGTGTGTCCTGTGTCATCAAAATTTGTGATTGTGGCTGCACCCGTAAAGGTTGTTTCTGCCGCAGAAGAAATTGTCAGATTTGTTATCTGTGATGTCTGGACAAAGGTCGTTGCATCAGCAGAAGTTAAAGTCAGATTTGTTACCTGAGCTGTACCTTCAAACGTTGTTGATTTGCCAGATTTTATTTCGAAGTCTGTGGCCTTTACAGCTCTTGAAACAGTCAGAGGATCTGCCGAAGTATTTTCGATATTTGAATAAGTTGAAGCACCCGGCGCAAAGGTTTTTGCAGAAGCTCCTGTAAACTTGAGCATACCATCCCCGGTGTAAGTGCCGTTATCTGTGAATGTGTTTGTTACCTCGATTGTGCCGGCATTCGAGATTGTTCCACTAGCGGTGTTTGTAAGGATTTCTGTGTCGGTTGTGTAGCCGGCCGGATTTTCAAAGGTTCCGGTTGTGATTTCCAGATCCTTAAAGCTCAGATCGGTGGCGGCTGTTTGCTTGCAAGAGGCGCCTTTGTTTATATATGCTTTTCCAAGATTTGAAGAAGCGTTGTCTGTGATTGTTCCATTTTCTGTTGTGTCTGTTGCAGGTGTTGTAAGATCAAGACCAAAAATTATCGGCTTATTATTTTGAACATAAGTTCCATTAATCGTGAAATTCCTTCTGACTCTGATTTTTTCTCTGTTTTGAATTGTTATGCCGGAATCAATAATCAGGTCCCAGAAGATGCCGCTTATTGTGTTGTCGTGCATGAAAGTCACGGATTTTTTGTTGTAGTTTATTTGAAGTCCCGACGCCTCTGTAACTTCACCATTAATTGTAAGGCTTCCGCCCTGCGAAGTTGAATCCCAGGTGATTGAACCGCCGGACAAAGTCATGTTGTTTACCTGATCTGCAGCATCGCCTGTCTGTACAAAGGCACCACCTGAAACAATAAGATTTCCACCGGTAAAGCCGCCTGCACCTGCGTTTACAGTTCCGGATGTGATTGTAAAAGCGGAATCCGAATTCTGTTTAAAGGCGTTGCTGCCAAGGTTGAGCACAATTGTATTGGTTGTGATGTTTGCGTATTCCGAGAGACCAGGATTAAATGCAGTCTGTCGGGTTGGGGCGCTGCCTGTAAAGATAAAATCAATATTTGATACTGTAGAAGCGGCTGCTGGATTTGTAAGAGTGTTGCAGTCTTTTATAGTAAGGTTACGAACATCGGTTGTCGTGCTGCCAAGGCTTGTATTGAAGGTTACAGTGTCGGCGGTGACCGAAATATCGCTGCTGAGTTTTGCAGGGCCGGTTACTGTCAGAGTTTTGAGTGCTGCTGTCTGTCCGATATTTGAATCGAATGTAATATCAGAACCGGAATTAAGCGTAAGGATATCTGTTCTTGCTGCAGTATTTTTTCCGTTGATAGTTCCGTGATAAGTTTGTGTTCCTGTTACCCCTGTTGTATTTATGGCTGCTGTTCCATCAACAACAAGCTTTTTCATTTCAAGCGATGGAAGTGCGAGCGTGCCTGTCAGTGTTATATTACCAGAAGTAATCCATTGTGTTGCTGACGAAATTGTTCCGCCGGATTTGAATATGATATTGCCGGCAGTTGCTGTGTCAGTAAGCGATGACAGCGTTACGGCACCACCGAAGGTTGTGCTTGCGGACTGATTGATTCTTAATGTATCGCCGCTAACTGTCGAAGTAAAGCCTATGGTGCCGCCTGTTGAAGTAAACTCTGTTGTTGCGATTGTTACGGCACCATTGTAGTTTTGTGCACCGGAGGTCGTGATATGAGAACAGTTTATATGAGCAGGACCTGTTACTCTGAGTAAACTGAGCGCTGTACCATATCCCACATCTGCATTCAGAATATTATCAGACGTTCCGGAAAGTGTAAGCCCTGCCCCACCGTTTATTGTCGCATCTGTTCCAAAGGTAATCTGAGTTCCGCTTAAGGTATGTCCATTTGCAGTTCCAAGCGTTACCGCATTGTTATAGACTTGAGTTGTGCTTGTAGTAATCTGCGCAGCATTTATTTCTGAAGTTCCTGTTACTGCTATTGAACCGGTAACATCCGTATCATTATTAACTGTAAAGTTACCTGCAATAACAAGGTCATCTGTAATAGCTGTATCGTTGTTTATGATGAGGTTATTATACTGCTTTCCTGCATCAGAACTTCCGTCCCAGGCAAAGTTGGTTGTCTGTGGAGCAGGGGAACCGATTCCGTAATACTCAACCGTAGACTTGTTTCCGTTTGACATTGCGGCATTTATAATCTGACCGGCCGCTCCTGTAAGGCGCACAAGTCCGTTGTTTGTAATTGTTCCGGCCTTAACATTTTTGCCCGCAATATCAAGCTTACCCTGTACCGCAGAATCTGTTCCGGCATTTATTGTTATGCTTCCTTTGTATGTAGTGTCGTAGTATAAATCAAGTGCAGCTGCAAGCTCCGGATACTTTGTTATTCCTTCCGGAATCGTTACTTTACTTCCCTTACCCGGTACTGATGCAGGACTCCAGTTTCCGGCGGTATTCCAGTCTGTTGTTCCCGAAGCGCCTGTCCATTCATAACCGTGTCCAGGAAAATGCCACTTTTTATTGTTTCCACGGTCATCACTATTCAACGCAGTAAGGTAATATTCCTCGGCGGGATTACCTGTTGCAGAAGTATTATTTCCGTCCTTTACATCAATATATTCAATAATATGAGAATTTGCGCCTGTGCACTGTATTTCCCAATCACTTCCATCTGATGTAGAACGGAGAATCAGATCGCCTGTAGAATCTCCGGTTAATGTAAGCTGTCCTCCAACTTTCTGTCTTGAGCCTGCTGCAATTTTAAAGGTCTTTCCACTGCCGGTCAAAGTTAGATCATTAAAGGTGCTTGAACCACTCAGGTTAGCGGCTTCACCTGCAGCAATATTCTGGGCTGTAAGAATTATTTTTCCACCGTTTGCATCAAGTGTATTGTCTGCAAAAGCAACATTTGCATTAAAGGTCATTTGACCGGTGGAAGCCTTAAAGCTAACCGCTTCTGTCGTGAGACTTGGATTAAATTCTACATCACCGGTAAAAGAAAGCTCTTTTACTGAGGAATGAACCGTTACGGTTTTGCCCGTTCCTGATATTCCTGGAACTGCAAAGTTTATTGCAGTTGTGTTTGCTGTCTGAATTGAAGTGTCCTGTGAAAACTCAATCTCACCTAAAATAACAGAGGAACTGTTCAAAGCTTCGGCAATGCTTTTGAGCACAGGAGTTTTTACAGTGAGTTTTTTTCTGCTTCCATCAACAGCACCATCTGTAATAGAAGTTTTAAATGCTATCTGACTTCCCGAAATTATTGATGCATTCTTTTGAATATTTACAGTATCGCTATAAGTTTGACCGAGGGAAGTTTTTATCTGAGTACAATTAATTTTAACTGGTCCATTTACAGAAAGAGACCTGAGCGGTGTTCCTGCACCAACGTCTGCATTGAGTATGTTATCTGTGGTGCCGGAAAGTGTAAGGGCGGCTCCTCCACTTATTGTAGCATTAGTTCCAAAGGTGATCTGTGTTCCGCTCAAAGTATGTGTGTTTGCCGGCGTTGTGCCAAGTGTAACTTCTTTCTGATATTCCTGGGTTGTTGTTGTATTTATCTGCGCACAATTGATTCGAGCAGGCCCTGTTACTGTAAGAGAAGTCAGCGAGGTTGACTCCCCGACATTTGCACTGAGCGTATTTCTTGACGATCCCGAAAGTGTAAGGGCAGCACCACCATCTATTGTCGCATTGTTTCCAAAACTGATTTGTGCTCCGCTTAAGGTATGATCCGATGCAGTTCCAAGCGTTACTGCTGCGCTATAAGTTTGATTTTCAGAAGTCTTAATCTGAGCACAGTTGACCGTAAGCGGTCCTGTTACCGAAAGTGAAGTAAGCGCTGTTCCGGCTCCGACATTTGCATTAAGGATGTTGTCTGTCGTTCCCGAAAGTGTGAGGGTAGCTCCGCCATCGATTGCCGCATCACTCTGGAATGTAATCTGAGTTCCGCTAAGGACATGTGTGTTTGCAGGCGAAGTTCCAAGAGTAACTGCCTTCTGATATTCCTGTGTTGTTGTTGTTTTTATCTGGGCACAGTTTATGTGGACAGGACCGGTTACAGTAAGCGAAGTCGGCTGTGCCGTTCCTCCAATATTTGCATTGAGTATGTTGTCTGTCGTTCCCGAAAGTGTAAGGGCCGCGCCTCCGTCAATCGTTGCATCGGTTCCAAAGGTAATCTGAGTTCCGCTTAAAGTGTGGGTTGTTGACGGTGTTGTTCCAAGCGTAACAGCCTTCTGATACTCCTGGGTTGTTGTTGTTATCTGTGCACAATTAATGGCTGAAATTTGAGTCTGCAGAGTTCCTACAGTAATGTTTGCATTAAAGGTTGCAGTTGCATCGGTTGTAAGGGAAGCGAGATTTGTTACTGCTCCATTAAATTCTGAATTGCCTGTTTCAGTCGTGAGTGTTTCTGTTCCCGCGTTTCCCGTAATGGTACTTACAAATTGGATTAGCTTTGTTGCAGCTGCAGTAAGTTTCACATTATGAGAAACCGTTACCGCATCATTATAAGTCTGATTTCCGGAAGTCTTAATCTGGGCACAGTTGACTGTAAGCGGACCCGTTACGTTGAGCAAAGCAAGAGCTGTCCCTGCTCCAAGATCCGCATTGAATACAGTTCCGTTTGTTCCATTGTTTGTTGTGATAATGAGATTTTGTCCGCCGTCTATAGCCGCTGCCGTATCAAAAGTAATTCCGCCTGCACTAGCCGCATTGGATTTTAATGTAAGCTCTCCGTTAAGGGTAACTGCTCCGTTATAGCTTTGAGCACCGTCTGTAGTTACCTTTCCACTTGCAGTAAGAGGTCCGACAGTAACTGACTTTGCATTAATTGTTCCGTCAATTACGGTGTTATAGGTTTCATGAGTCAAGGAACCCGTATAGATTAAAGGCGCTGAATCCGCTCCTTTAAGGGTTACAGTTCCATCTGTATAGAAGTTCACGTCATCTTCTATAGTTCCGCCTGCGTTTATGCTTATGTCTCCGGAAGCTACTGT
>JAEEGK010027902.1_pt1 | contig 11367 bp, 10 predicted proteins | sample 8958771 | NCBI WGS metagenome assembly JAEEGK01 (sample SAMN16246547, study PRJNA631951) | gut metagenome | biome: gut microbiome; feature: rumen; material: SC-attached | host: Bos | place: Iran: Karaj | collected 2018-10 | reverse complement strand
TCGTAATTGTTTTTAAGAACATCCAGATTGATCTCAGACAATGATCTTCTTAATGTTGATTCCATTTCGTCTCCGTTTTGCAATATATTAATTGCAGGGTTTTAATGTGATTGTTTCTTTTGTTGAATAGATTCCCAGCTGAACGGTTCTCGCATCAATGAAAGTTACGGCACCGTAATAATCCTCGCTTCCGTCCTCGTAACTGAAAATATATAACGACAGTCCGCCGGGATTCTCTTCATATCTTCCCTCAACAAATGCTTCCAGATTTGAAAGATCTTCGGAGTCGTAGATCATAAAAGTACTGTCATCGTTTAATACAAGCATTAATCCGTCTTCCGAAATATATTCTCTGTTTATCTCGTTGTACTTATCCGCCATCGAATATTCATCGTGATATTTTCTCGCATAATTGCTCTTGTCAAAAGGAACGAATGCCGCACTGTCCCATACCAGATCGGGTCCAAAGTCTTCATCACCCTCATGGCACAACATGTAATCATTCTCATCAAAGGTATAACATAAGCAGTATTTCTGAACATCCGGAGAACCGTATCCGAACTGAACAAGGTTCATGTAGATGTTGTATCCGCCGTTTATCTTCTCAGAACCTACGGCATACTGTCCTCTTAATAAAAGAACGGGTTCGTTTAAGTTCTTAAGATAGACCTGAACAAGACCGTCCTCGGTAAGTTCCATGATTATTCCGGATTCTATGTCGCCCAAAAGGATCCATGCACCGGCAAGGCCTTCGGGAAGTTTGTCCAGAGTTTTGATGTTTGCATCTTCCAACTCTTTGTTTATGTCATATTCGTCAGATCTGTAAGCAAAACCGGAAAGAAGGCCCATCTCTTCATCCGTTCTCTCAAGAGTGGCATCCTCATCAAAAGGCAGATATCCCGATTCTGTCTGATATTTTGACAACTGTATTCCCTCGTCCGTTAAGGTAATGGTAAGCTCTGCGGGCATTCCCTTTGACCAGTATTCGGTCGTAGTATCAAAAGTCACGATCTTAACTTCAACAGATTCGGCATCTTCTGATGAAAAGCCTTCCGAGTCAGTTGCAAAAAACTCAAGTCCCGCATATCCGTATCCGGAATAAAACCCGTAAAGGTTATCGCCGATATCATAGATCTCCAGACATCCCTTGTCATATCCGTCGGAGGAATATATCCTGTAAAGGCCTGCTGCCTTAGCGGCAAATGATTTCTTTGCGGGGATTCCGAAACCGTCATCCTGAATTTTAATATCTGCTTTATCATTTGCATCAGGTTTTTCGGTATTATCCGGATCTCCTTCTTTTACGGTATCTTTGTCCGGGTCGGTTTGGTTATCATCTTTGCCGTCTGAATCGTTACCGGGTTTGTTCACATCTTCGTTACCGATATCATTGGTTCCCGTTTCATTCTCTGAAACTACCGCATGACTTTGCGAATCGTCATCCTTTCCGTTATCAACGGAAGGCAGTCCCACGCATGCGCTTAACAATAATATATTTAAAGACAGAGCCGCGGCGGCTGCCTTTGCAATTCCTTTTATCAGACTGTTCTTAATATTTCTTAATTTCATAAAAATCTCCCGAAAATAAAAATCCCCTCAACCCAATAATTATAACATTTTAGGGTTGAGGGTACAATAACTTGAGTTATTTAGAGATTTTTGAGAATTTCGTTTATTTTCTCATAGTTTTCGCTTCGATGGGGGAATGTGCAGTCGGTGCAGACCTTTATCTTTTTACCGTCTTTTTCCTTGTATTTGGGATTCCCCGGGCAGTTTTCAAGCCTGTATAAGGGACAGTAGCAGAAAAGGCAGTTTATTTCTTCGACCCCTTTATGGCAGGGATAGTATTTGCAATCCGTATTTTTAAAAAACTTAAATGAGTTCTCCATGATAAATCCTCTTTATTCAAGGCCGTCCGATATTTCCGGTTGTGCGCCTCTGTGATATGCTGCAGCTTTGCTTATAAAGTTACGTGCAAATGCGGGATTTGACGGAAAATATAAATGTGCAAATCCCATCCATGAGTTTTCGTTTTCGATCACGCAGTCATATTCCTTACCGGAAACAGGCTTGACCGCTTTTACGCTCTCGCCGTTTTGCGTGCTGTCATAATAATGGAATTCATGACCTTTGATCTTCTCTCCTTCAGGAAGAAAGTTCGCGGTCTTTTCTTTAAGTTCGATATAACCGAATCTTACCGACTTGCCCGTAAAAGTACATTCGGCATCTATTATTCCGACCGTATCGAATTTGTTCTTCTCTTTGTCTTCAATGCTTTTATTAAGATACATGAAACCGCCGCATTCCGCAAAGAATGGCATTGAACTCTCATAAGCCTCTTTGATTGAGCTTAACATGCTCTTGTTTGAAGAAAGCTTTTCTAAGTAAAGCTCAGGATAACCGCCGGGAAGATAGACTGCATCCGCGCCGTTGGGAATCCTTTCATCATTAAGCGGAGAAAAGAAAAATATATCTGCACCATATTCCCTGAGCAGATCCAGATTGTCTTCGTAAATAAAACAGAATGCATCGTCCCTTGCGACAGCTATGTGACAGATCGCCGCGCTTCGCTCTGCTGAGCAGGTTTCCTTTAGGCAAACGGCAGAGTCTTCTGTTGAGGTTTGCAGTGCTCTTTTTGCAGCATCCGGGTTTATCGTTTCACTTAGATCAGAACGTGAGGCAATGGAAATGATCTTCTCAATTGAGACATTACCTGTAAATTCATCGCAGAGATTATCGATCGTTTCGTTAATATCTTTCAGATCATTCGGTGTTGTTAATCCCAAATGTCTTGAGGATATGTTCACATCTTTCCTCTCAGACATGAAGCCCAAAACATCCAGTCCCGTTTCGGTTTCGATAACAGGTGCAATGGTTTCATAAAACGTTTTGGAAGTTCTGTTAAGTATTACGCCTTTTATAAAATCCTCATTATCGTCGGCCATAAATCCTTTTATCAAGGACACAACCGATCTGCCCATGCCCTTTGCATCGACAACGAGAACGATCGGAGTATCCGTAACTTTGGCAAGATGATATGACGAGCCTTCTTTTCTTATTCCGCCGAGTCCGTCATAAAGACCCATTACGCCTTCGATAACCGCTATATCGAATCCTTCGGAATGTCTTATGAACAATTCGTTTGTTTTATTCTCATCAGTAAAAAAAGTATCCAGATTGAACGAAGGAATACCCAGTACCGTCTTATGAAAAAGAGGATCGATATAATCCGGTCCGCATTTAAAAGAAACGGTCTTTTTATTAAGTTTCTTAAGTGCACCGAGAAGAGCGATCGTAACGCTTGTCTTTCCGCTTCCGCTTTTCGGTGCCGCTATCATTATTCTTGAAGTCATATTATATCCTTCGTTTTGTTCCAATGCATCATTGCAGTTTTACTGCTTGATCAACAAAACTCAAATGAACAGATCCATATGGGGTTGTCGGCTTTCATGAGGTTATGATCTCCCGCCTTTGAGGAGTGTGAGATCTGAACCATTACCGTTTCGAAATTCTTAACACTGAATTCTTTTTCGATCTTATTTATCTCAGCGATCGTCTCAACCGTTACGGCATTCAAAACCACACGCATATTGGGATCGATCTTCTGAAGCTTTGAAAGAATCTCTTTAAGCTTTCCTCCGCTTCCGCCTATAAAAGCATGCGTTGCCGCTTTAAGTCCCTCAAAAGCATCGGTAGCTTCACCTTCTATTATCTCAATGTTTTCAAGCATGTATTTTTCTTTGTTTTCTTTTAAAACTTTAAGTGCTTCTTCTTTTCTCTCAATCGCATAAACGCTCATTTCATCCGATAAAAGGGCCGCTTCAACGGCGATCGATCCCGTGCCGCTTCCTATATCCCAGAAAACGCTGTCGCCTTTAAGATGCAGTTTACAAAGGCTCACTTCGCGTATCTCTTCCTTGGTCATCGGAGTTGTATTTCTGATAAAGGAATCATCCGTAAGTCCCGGAGCAACTCTTCTTTTAACTGCATTGCCATTTTCTATGTAACAGATGATAAGACCTTCTTCGTTAAATGCTTCACATTCTTCGGGTGAAAGGGTTATTACCTTTTCATCCTCATAGGAGAGATTGATCCCCAAAGATATCTTCACATCTTCAAGACCTGCTTTAACAAGTTTCCTGCCGATCTCTTTCACGTCTGAGTTTCCAGATACAAGCACGAAGGTTTTCTCTTCGCTTTGTATCTTTCGGACCATATTTGTAACCTCACGTCCGTGAATGCTTAAGATCCCGGCATTTGAATATGATACCCCGAGTTTCGAAGCAAAATATGAGACGCTGGAAATACCGGGGATTATTTCGATACCGCCCTTTAATGAGCCTTCTTTTATTTCTTTTTCAAGTGCTTCGTAAACCGATGATGCCCCGCTGAAAAATGAGGAATCACCCGAAAAAAGAACCGCTGCTTTTACGCATTTTTCCGCGGCGTTCTTTTCGATTTCTTTTAACGTGTGGATTATGTCTTCGGCCTTGTATACAGGGAAAGAAAGAGTTTTTCTTTGTGAGATGTTTTCGATAAGTCTCTTTGCACCCATGATGACGTCGGCTTCGTCAATCGCTTTCTTTGCGCCGACGGTTAAGGATTCAGCGTCTCCCATGCCGGTCCCGATAAGCGATATGTCAAAAAACGTATCTGTCAGAATTTGTGTTCCGCAGATCCTGTTTATCTCTTCAACGGTTTCTTTTAGATTCTTACCGCTCTCTTTCTCTTCGCAGCCTATAACAAAAAGATCGATGTTTTTCTTAAGAGCACATTCAACCTTATTCTCGAACCCGCCGTTTGCACCGCTTTGTTTGGTGACCATATATGATATATCAAGCATATCCGAAATTGCTTCGTTCATGCCCAAAGTGAAAGGTCCCTGCATCGCGATAATATGCTTTGCATTGATTCCGTTTTCCCTGCAGATATTAAAACTCTCTTCATTCGGAATTATTCTGACAAACAGTCTGTCTTTTAAAGATTCCTTGGAAGCATAAACGCTTAATTCCTTGCTTCCGGTTGTAAGAAGGATATTGCCCTCTGTTTTCGTTAAAGCTTCCGCACATTCTTCGTTTGAATCAAAATAACGGATCAGACTGTTTTGAACTGTATCTCCGAGATCGCGTTTAAGTCTTAAATATGTAACACCTGTATTCGAAGCCGCTGATCTGATGTTTTCGGAAACCTCATATGCATAAGGATGGGTGGCATCCACAACAAGCGAAATACCCTCCTCTTTGATCATCTTCGACATTTCATCCGAATCCATTCTCTCGCAGTGAACCTTTGCATATTCGTTTTCTTTCATCAGAAAAGAAGCGTATTCGGTCGCTACGCATACATAATGATAAATGCGATATTCACTTAATAATTCCGACAGTTCCCTTCCCTCGGTCGTGCCTGCAAATATCAGAATCTTTTTCACGTTTTTACTCCGTATTTCTTATTCGGCATTAAGCTTATAACCTCTCGGAGTTACAAGTTTGTTTCCGAAGATCTTTGAAGTCGAATTACCCACGAAAACCGTTGTAAACATATCGACTTCTTTGTCTTTAAGTTCAGTTAATGTGCATGTTTCGCACATGCATCCTTCACGTCCTATATTCCTTACGTATCCGCATGCCGTATCGGGCTTTAAATACTCAAGCAGAATCGTACATGCTTTATTTAAATGATCCTTCCTTTTATGGCTTGAAGGATTGTATATTACTATCGCAAAATCACCCTGTGCGGCTGCACGAAGTCTTTTTTCGATCACTTCCCAGGGTGTGAGAAGATCGCTTAAACTTATAACGCAGAAATCATGATTAATGGGTGCGCCCAAAACCGCTGCTCCGCTTGATGCCGCCGTGATACCCGGGATTATCCTTATATCCGTTTCGGGATACTCATCGGATAATTCATACATCAGGGATGCCATGCCGTAGATCCCGGAATCCCCGCTGCATACAAATGCAACTTTCTTACCCTTCAAAGCCTCTTCAAATGCTATACGGCATCTCTCTTCTTCTTTTTTCATAGGTGTCGAGATCAGTTCTTTATCCTTAACCTCTTCGGGCAGCAGATCAAGATATACCGAATATCCGATGATCACGTCACATTCCTTAAGAATGTTTCGAACTTCTGTTGTCATCTGCTCTTCGGCTCCCGGTCCGATCCCGCAGACATAAATTACTTTTTTATTCATAAAACGAAACTCTCCAGTTTTTCTTACAAACAGCCAGTGTCACTCCGTTTCCCTTCTTTTTGGAAACAACTAATTCGCCTTCTTCGCAGGCTGCCAGCGCTGCGCGTTCGCAGACATTATCCACCCCGACATTTTCCAGAACGAAATCAGACTTCTCAAAATCACCCTCGATCTTTTTTAATTCATCTGCCGTAAAAGTTAAAAAAGGGATATTGTATTTACCGGTAAAAAGTTTTAAGCCTTCCTCATCTTTTTTAACATCTATCGATGCAACTGCCTCAACACGGTTTAAATCAATTTCCGATTCTTTTAATACATGCAGAACGAACTCTTCGATCTCTTCAAAAGTCTTACCCTTTTTGCATCCGATCCCGAGTATGTAATTCTTAGGTCTAAGTGTAAGCAATGCATTCCTGTCTTCATTGTCATCGCTTATGCAGACATCGGTTTCTTCATCGGGATCACTGGAATTAATACTCTCATTAACTTTAACGCCCATCGGGATCTTATGCCCTTCAAGGTGTCCGTATTCCATGTTTATCGTTATTGTTTTACCGCTTAAGATCTTTGAAGAAACTTTGGCGATGCCGTCTTTGTTTTCGATAAAAAGATTGTTCTTCCCGGCAAACAGATCTATTGCAAATCTATCGTTTATATCCGTTGCCGTTGTTATGACCGCCTGTGTGTTTAATGCCTCGGCGATCTCCTTCGCCATTTCGTTGGCTCCTCCCACATGTCCCGATAAAACGGGAATAACATATGAGGCATTTTCGTCTATTACCAGTACGGGAATATCCTCTAACTTGTTTTTAACCGAGGGGGATATCGCACGAACCGCTATTCCCATCGCTCCTATAAAAACTACAGCCGTTTTACTCGCGAAACGCTTTGTGCAAAAATCGTAAACGGATTCCGAAACGCCTGTTATTCCTTCGGGCATATCCGCGTTTTTTGAGGCGCAGAAAAGACGGCATTCATATTTCGATGAAGGCAGTGATCCTTTTATTCTTTTTGACAGTTCCGCACCTTTTTGCGTGAATGAGATAATATCGATCTTCATTTTATTCGTCTGCTTTTCTAAACTCCGTGGAAAAATCGGCACTGTATAATTTTGATTTATCGTATCCGGAATGCGCTATCACATCTCCGACTAAAATGACCGCCGTTTTCGTTATATTGTTTTCTTTTGCGACTTCAGGCAGTTTCTCTATGGTACATACATATGCTTTTTCATCGGGCCATGTTGCTTTATAAACAATTGCCGCAGGAGTATCCTTATCGTATCCACCCGCAATTAGTCTTCTGCTTAATTCTTCAAGCATTCCGCTTGACAGATAGATTGCCATCGAGGCTTTATGCTTTGCAAAACTTTCGATACTCTCGGTATCGGGAACTTCGGTCTTTCCTTCCATTCTGGTAATGATAAGACTCTGTGAGATACCCGGCAGAGTATACTCAATATCAAGGGAAGACGCCGCCCCGAAACATGCACTGACTCCGGGTGTGGAATCGTACTTAACCCCCAGTCGGTCAAGCTCATCCATCTGCTCTCTTATTGCACCGTAAATGCTCGGCTCACCCGTATGAAGTCTTACGGTGGTTCTGCCCTCATCTTCGGCTTTCTTTATCGCATCCATGATCTCTTCAAGCGTCATGTATGCCGAGTTTAAAACCTCGCAGTTTTCTTTTTTATATTCAAGCAGTTCGGGATTAACGAGCGAACCCGCGTAAATGATAAGATCCGCTTCTTCCAAAAGTTTCATCCCGCGTACTGTTATCAGATCTTTTGCGCCGCTACCGGCTCCTACAAAATGAACCATAAATTATCCTTTATTCGTTTACAAGACGTTCAAGAATGCCCGCTGCCTCTTTGCTTTTTGCAAGTTCTCCGAGTTCTTTTGAGAAAACGATACATCCGATCAAAAGATCGCCCGCAGCACGTCTTGTTAAGTTATCACATATTTTTTCTGCAGCTTCGTTCATTATCTCATCGCATTTGCCGCAGTCTTTTAAGATCGAGCATGCATCTTCCATTGTGACACAGTCTAAGATCTTTTTGACTGTTTCGTTATCGACATCATGCTTTACGGCAAGCGCGGATGTTATTTCCATTCTGCAGTCCGCTTCTTTGGAATGCGTGTTCATTATTCCGCCGGCAACTTTAATAAGTTTTCCCACATGTCCGACGTAAAGGATCTCCTTAAAACCGAGTTCTTTGGCCATGTCTATGGTAAGTCCGATAAAGTTACTGCATTTAACACTTTTTTCAAGATCGTAACCATAGGTATTCTTCATGAAATCAAGACCGTAATTGCCGGGAGAAATCGCTGCATAATCAAAACCCAGGGCACGTCTTTGCTTTAATTCGATCTTAATGGTATCAAGTATTGCCTGCGTACTCATAGGCTCCACGATCCCGCTTGTTCCTATGATGGATATTCCGCCTTCTATTCCGAGTTTCGGATTAAATGTTTTCTTGGCTATCTCCACTCCTTCGGGAACGGAAATCATAACCTTAACGGAATAGGTATTATCAAAAAGATCGCAGACCTCTAAGACTTCTTTTTCGATCATGCTTCGAGGAACGCTGTTTATCGCATACTCGCCCACCGCCTGATCAAGTCCGGGCTTTGTAACTTTCCCTACTCCCACTCCGCCTTCGATGATCACTTTTCCCCTTGAGGATGTATCGATCGAAACCAAAGAATAAACAAGTGCTCCCGAAGTAACATCGGGATCGTCGCCTCCGTCTTTTCTTACGGCACAGGATACTTCGTTTTCGCTTCTTTTGATATCAAGGATCTCTGCTTCGTAAGGTATTCCTTTGGGAGTATCTATCGTTATTTGATTTTTCTCTTTTCCGGAAAGGAGCATATAGACCGCTGCCTTTGATGCGGCCGCCGCACAGCTTCCCGTAGTGAATCCGTATCTCATATTCTTCTATGCTTTCCTGTCCAGTTCGTAAAGGATCGCGTTGCATATTGCCGCCGCAATATTGCTCCCGCCTTTTCTGCCTTCGTTTACGATAAACGGAATATCCGTTTCCATGATGAGTTCCTTTGACAGTTCAACGTTAACAAAACCTACGGGAACTCCGATCACGAATGCAGGTCTGTATTCGTTTCTTTGATACATCTCGTAAAGACTTACAAGTGCCGTAGGTGCATTGCCTATCGCAAAGATCAAAGGCTTGTCGATCGCCGATGCCTTCTGCATGCTTATATATGCCCTTGTGGCACCTTTTTGTTTCGCTTCGTTTGCAACCTCTTCGTCAGCCATGAAACAATGTACTTCTCCGCCGTATTTTGCGAGAACCTTTTTGTTGATCCCGGATAAAGCCATGTTGGTATCCGTTACGATATCGGCTCCGTTTATGATGAGTTCCTTAACCTTCTTAACCGCATCAGGTGAAAACTTAAGCGAGTGTGCATACTCAAAATCCGCACTTGTATGAATTGCCCTTTTTACAATGCTCGCATGTTCCTTCGGTATGTCAATTCCCAGTTTATTCAGTTCTTCTGTAATGATCTCAAAACTTCTCTTCTCGATCTCTTCGGGGAGAAGCCTTTCGATCCTTTCAAGTTTGTTCATACAATCTCCGCTATCAGTTTGATATTCTCCTCATGAGACTTAACCGCTATTCTGTAAAAACCCTTTTTCAGGCCCCTGAAATTATCGCAGTTTCTTACCAGTATCTCTTTTTCCAAAAGCATATCATGCAAAGGAAGTTCACTGTAGATCAATATATAATTACAGTCGGAATGGAATGTTTTTATCTTAAGTTTCGCAAATTCGTTTTCAAGAAACTCTTTTTCCAAACGAATATATTCCACGCTTTTTCTCACATACTCATCGCATTTTAAACACTCTTTCCCCGCCGCCTGCGCAAAGCCCGAAACATTCCATTCGGGAAGATGTTTTCTGACTTCATTAACAAACTTTAAATCGCCCGAGATCATATATCCGAGTCTTACATTCGGGATAGCATATATCTTCGTAAAAGATCTTATTATGCAAAGATTCCCGTACTCATTTATCTTTCCGATCATGGATCTTTTCTCATCGGCAAATTCAATGAAGCATTCATCAATGATCACCCTGACATTTTCGTTAAGACACTTATCCAGTATCTTTAATAAAAGAGCCTCATCGATCATCGTTCCCGTGGGATTGTTCGGATTGGCAATAACAAGTGCATCAAACTCTGAGGTTATGTGTTCAATTATTTCATCCGTAAGTTTAAATCCGTCTTCTTCCTTCATAGGATAAAATACCATCTCTTCACAGTTTCCCGAAAAGGCATATTCATATCCGTAAAAACTCGGAACGGGTATTAAAACCTTACGTGCTTTTAACGCATGTGCAGTAGCCATAAACATCTCTGACGAGCCGTTTGAGAAAACAAGGTTCTCCTTTTTGACACCAAGTTTACAGGAGACTTTCTCGGAGAGTTCGCTGCATTCAATATCAGGATATCTGCCGATCTCGCCTATGCAGTCTTTTAAAGCATCGGTAACATTATCCGGGACCGGCAGCGGATTAACGCTTACCGAAAAATCAATATTCACTTTGTTATGATATATGTCACCGCCGTGTATCATAAACAGGTTCCTTTTTATAAGATTCTTATGCCCGATCAGAAATTAAGCAGATTCAAAATGTAATAAATTCCCACACCTAATACCGCACATATTATCATGCAAAGGTATGCCGAGATAAACATTAAAGCATTGACCTTTTTAATGTCCTCGGGATCGGGCTTTCGGATGTCATCACCGATAAAAGGTTTCTTTACGACCTTTCCGAAATAGGATGCATCACCTGCAAGTTTCAACCCCAGTGCACCCGCACATACGGATTCCGTCTGTGCCGAATTCGGACTTGCATGATTGTATCTGTCTCTTTTAAAGATCATAATAGCATTCTTTGTCGAATAATCTTTCCCGCCGATCAGTGAAGCCGCAATAAGAAGCAGTGCACTTATTCTTGCGGGAATAAAATTCACCAGATCGTCCAGTTTTGCAGCCGCTCTGCCGTAGTAAAGATACTTATCGTTCTTATAGCCTATCATCGAATCCATGGTGTTGACTGCCTTGTATGCAAAGCCTAAGATAGGTCCGCCAAGGAAAGTGAAGAGCATCGGTGCTATCACTCCGTCGGAGGTGTTTTCGGCAACT
>JAEEGK010027901.1_pt1 | contig 11367 bp, 10 predicted proteins | sample 8958771 | NCBI WGS metagenome assembly JAEEGK01 (sample SAMN16246547, study PRJNA631951) | gut metagenome | biome: gut microbiome; feature: rumen; material: SC-attached | host: Bos | place: Iran: Karaj | collected 2018-10 | reverse complement strand
GGCCATACAGGTACTCGTACCCCTTGCCCTCCAGCAGCTCTATGGTCATCTGCTCAATGTCCGATTCTGTCAGCTTGGTCATAATTCAATTGTATTCAGTTTCCAATAACCTTCCTTTCGGCCTCCTATTCGTTCCAGGAAACCATTATCTTTAAGGAATTTAATATTACGCATTATTGTTTTTCTGCATACTCCCATGAGTTGTGATATTTCATCAAAGGTGGCTTCTCTGTTTTTTCTTAAAATATCAACTATAATAGCTTGTGTATTATTTAATATAACACGACTTTTTTCTTTAGGGACAGAAACGTTTTCTTTAGGGACATCTTTAGGGACATTGTCAGTTGCATTATTATCATAATCAACTTCCGGCCAGTTATTTACACTATTCTCTATAGGGACATCTTTTGAATTATTCAATATTACAAGTTTACCACAACCTTCATGTACAGGGATAAAGATGTTGATAAAACTGCGTTCATCATTGGTTTCAACTACTGCACGTGGAGAGCCATTCTTGCGTAGCCACAGGGCATCACTCTGTTCCATACGGATGGCAAACCGCTCCATCTGTGCGGCAATATCCGCCACCAGTCCCACTGCCTTTGCAGACAGCGTGAAAGGCGGCCTGTAGCCATAATATGTCTTTGTCTTTTTTTCTGCCATAATTTATCAAATTCTGTCAGTCTCCCTTCTTCGGTCCTTCTTCTTGGGTTCTATGCCCCTATAGTGATGGTTTGATAGTGTTAATCCGAAAACAGATAATCTTCGTTATATTCTATATGGTAATGTTTCAAGAATTCAATGTACTCCTCCTGAAACGTTCTTTTTTTGTGATGTTCTATCTGATTTAAGATGTATTGTTTAGTTTTTTCGACCTGTGAGTCACTCACCGAGAACACTCCATATCCACTTTGCCATGCAAATTTTGTATACCTTGAATTGATTGTTTTCAACCATTTACTGCTACACTTTTTAATGTCCTCAACAAGGTCAGCAGTTGAGATTGTCCTCGGTAAAGTACATAAAACATGAATATGGTCGGGCATGCCACCTATCTGGATAACAAAACTGCCTTTTTTTCTCAATATTCCGTCAATATAAGCATATACCTTTGGACAATCGTCCTCCAACATTGCAATTCCTTCATTCTTTATGTGGAATACAAGATGAATATATATTTGGGATAATGATTGAGCCATAACTATATGTTTATTGTAAAAACAATGTTTGTCGACAATTTGAAAACAGCATAACTGACTGAACCGAGGCAACGCCTTTGGTGAACGGCAGCACAACAGCCTGTAGGGCTGCAACAGATGTAGACCAGCGGCAACGCCCTGGGTATGCCGATACGACCCCATCAAATGCAGCCTGTATGGCTGCAACGACATGATGCACACCATGATTTTGTTGCAGCCTTTCAGGCTGCTTTGTGACGGGTGGCGACATGAACGTATGGCGTTGCCATACGCTATATCTATTAGAGCCTTTCAGGCTCCCCTTGCCACCGTCCTTTTCCATTGTTTATTCTGTAGTGCAGTTCTTATATTGATTAACACATATTAATAACGCATTTGTATCCAAATTATTGTCCACCTACTTTCACTTCGCCAGACATTAGGCGTGGAAGAAGGGCGTCTCGCTGTGTAGTCAGTGTTTGCATTTGTTGTTGGTTGGATTTTGTTTTCTTGTAGAATGGTGTAACAATTCTTTCATAATCGTCTAAAGTAGTTTGTGATGGAATTTCTAAAAGTATATTGTTTAGAACATCTGCTGTCATGCTTGGCACCGCGGAACCCACATTCATATTCACTAAATCAAGCGTTTTCATATACTGATATACGAATTTGGCAACATGTGGAATTTTCATTTTTGTATAAAACATTGTATCAACAGTCCAAAAAGGCTCATCAATATACATGACATTATCAAGCGAACCTTTACGCGGTATCAGTACAGATTCTCCATCAAACAAAGCTTTATTTGCATATCTCATAATTCCACCTGATCCAATTACAGGGATGCTTCCATCTCCTAACTTCTTATGGTCTTTTCCATATTTAACTTCAATAAGCTCTCCCAATTTGCCTTCTTTCCAGGCGGGGTTGGGGTTTTCTATGAAGTAGTGGCGGAAGAGGGTTTCGGCGAGGGCTTCGAGGGTTGCATTCTCCCGATTCAACAAATCTATCTTGTCATCCAACGAACTCAACACCCCAGCAATCCGCTTCTGTTCTTCAATAGGTGGCAGCTTAAGAGACATACTCTTAAGACCAGATATTGTTAATGCTGGTTGAGTAGATCCAATTGTAATCTCATCTAGTTTCTGTTTCCCAATACTTGATATAATCCAATTTTTCAAATACTGAGGCAGTAATCTATTAGTATCTATCGACTTTATCCAAGTCAGGTTCCCATCCTTAAAATAGAATCTATCATTTTCCTTAACGATATACGGTATTCCTAAACTACCAACGGATGTAATCAGTATATCATTAACTTGAGGAGCTCCGTATTTTTTCTCGATTTCATTAAACCGTTCTTCAGAAATGAACAATTCCGTTGTAACTTCTCGATTGTTATATAAGTCAATTATTTCTTTAGAACGATAAAAAGGAACACCTGTCGGCATGTATTCTGAGTAAAAAATACGTTTTGCTGAAGTAACTTCTGTCACCTCTCCCAACTTATATTCTTTCCATTCACTCATGGCTACAATTGATTATATAATTCATCTATTTCGGATTCGAGCATTAGTTTTTGAATACGAATATTATCAATGGCTGTATGTTCTACCGGAAATCTTGAATAATTCTCCAATGATTTTAACTGTGCCTCTTTTACTTGTATCTTATTCAGAATATCTTTCCTCCGTAGTTCTTTCTCCCTGTCATTCCTTGCTCTCTCACTTTCTTTCATGTACCTAAGTGTGCGACATGCAATATAAAGGGTGATTCCCATCACCACCAATGACACACAAGCCACTATCAGATTTGCAGTTTCCGTACTCATATTGTTTTCAAATCATTTCTCGTAAATACATCGTATGTTTGTTTTTTACTTTTTTGGCTCTTTTAGGGACATTTAACACATCATTATAACTCAGCCACTTAAACATCTTCTTGCTTTGTTTTCTGTAGTTTCTAGTTCATTTTTTGGCCTTTTTTTGGCCTTTTTAGGGACATTTCACACATCACTACAATTCAGTTACTTAAACAACTCATTGTATTGTTTTCTGTGTCTTTTAGTTCATTTTTTGGCCTTTTTTTGGCCCTTTTGATTGTAATTAATTTCTCCTCTTTTTTTAAGCTCTTCCAATCCAATGCCCAATGCCTTATTCATTATCTCAGAATTCTTAATATATTCATCACTGATATAGTATGTTGTTCCTGAGCCTATACCTTCTTTTGCCAAAAAGCCCTGTTCAATGTATTGCTCTATAATATTTCTTACTTTTTTGCGAGACATATGTGTGCCAAGTATACTCACAAAGTCCCCCATTTTGGCTTTCTTAAATGTGGAAAAATGAGCCAAAACCACAGGCCATGCCTGTACAGCATTCCAATCCCTTACCTGTGAATATTCACCTTCTTTTCCGCAGAATTCATAATAGCTCTTTGACAAGGTATAGTAGGTTCCTCTTGTTTTACCATGTTTTTCAATTATTCCGCGTTTCATCAATTCTTTCAACTCATCCTTTGAGACCGTATTGGAGTTTCCTTCTCGGATGTCATTAAGAGCAATAACATCAAAAACAGAGAGCTTATCTTCTTCTGCCAAGTCTCGTTGTTCTGAATTCAGAAACATTGCAAAAGCTTTGTCTTTAATGACGGCCGATATATGTAATTCTACACGGAATGAATCACTTTTAGAATAATCGGGGGCTTCTTTGCCTTCTGACAAAGTGTTTCTATATATCTTATCAACACCTTGTCCTGACCGCTCAACAATACCTGTTTTCGAAAGGACATCTGCAAGTAGTCTGTTTCGCGGGGTACTTTGTACTCTCAAAAGATTCCCGATGGTTACGCCCAACGGGAAACCGCCAGCATTCATTATCTCCATCTTCTGTGGATACTGCTTGATAACAGTTTCGCTATTGCGACGATAGTCCCTATGTGCTATCGCATTATTGACTGCCTCACGAATTACCTCTTCGTTAAAATAGGGGATATTGAAGATGTAAGAATTTTCATTTACATCTATTTTATCATTCCTCAAGTCGATGTCATGCCAAAGAAGATCAATCATTTTATAGAATGGCTGACAATACACCTGCCTGTTGGTATACGGCACCAAAGATTCTGTTTTCCGAAACTCCAATATAACAGACGCTTGTGGCAAATATTCTTTTAATATTTTTTCCTGGCCTACAAGAATCAATGCAGCATACGTCACTTCTCCTTTTTTGACCAAATCCAAATCACTTAATACTTGCTCATCCGATAGCGTCAAGAAATCTGGATTCTGCTGTTTTTGAGCATATTTCTGCTTCATGATCCGTATAGCCTCAGGGTCAAGGTCTCTGATTGTTATCCCTTTACAGATCTCGGCCGAGAAGTCGGGCTCATGTTCCTGAAGAATGCTAAAAATCATTTCGTCGGACATCGGCTTCAGTTCCTCCCCAACACGCATCAAAGGTACGTCCTCAAAACGGAATAGTTTGCCGGTAGGTCGTCCTGGAACCTCGATTACAAGCACACGGCCTGTCTTATTCTCTTCGTCTTCATATAATTCATATATATTGGGCCGGATTAGTGTATCTCTATAGATATTGCTCTCAAGTTCACCTATTTTGCCTTCACATTGTTTGGTACCAACAACTTTGTGAGGATAGGCATCCTCCATACCAATCACAAGGCTACCACCTCCCTCATTGCAAAATGCGGTCACATAGCCAAGGATACAACGTCTTCTATCACCTGGCTTTGCCTTGGTTCCCCCGTCATATGCAAAGTTCCCTTGCTCGGCTTTCTTGAATTCTACCTTGTCTTCCGACTCTTTGAGTTTTATTAATTCTTTTATTGTATAATGTGGCATAGCGATTATATTTCTATTCTATTCAAATTCTCCAGTATCAACTTGTTCAGGCGTTCTTCTTCTAAGAGCTGTTCTTCGAACTCGGCGCGGAGGGCGGTGAAACGCTCGGCGAAGTTGAAGTCGTCTTCCTCTTCGGGTAGGCCGACATAGCAGCCGGGGGTGAGCACATAATCCAACTCGGCCACACGGCTGACGGGCACCGAGGCACAGAAGCCCGGTACGTCGGCATAGTCGGCACTCTCGTCGCGCCAATGGTGGTAGGTGTCGGCAATGGTGTGGATGTCTTCTTCCGTCAACTCACGGGTGCGACGGTTGATAAGGCGGCCCATGTTGCGGGCATCAATGAAGAGTATCTCCCCCACCCTTTTCTTACGGTTGCGGCTGACGAACCACAGGCAGGCGGGAATCTGAGTGTTGAGAAACAACTTGGCAGGCAGATTGACGATACAGGCAATAAGGCCTTTGTCGATAAGTGCCTTGCGTATCTCACCTTCCCCGCCAGTCTTGGAGGTCAGCGACCCTTTGGCAAGCACGAAGCCAGCCTGTCCTGATGGAGCGAGGTGATAGATGAAGTGTTGTATCCAAGCAAAGTTGGCGTTGCCAGTGGGAGGCACACCATACTGCCAGCGGGCATCGCCACGCAGCTGGTCGCCGCTCCAGTCGCTGTCGTTGAAGGGAGGGTTGGCAATGACAAAGTCGGCCTTCACATCTTTGAGGGCATCGTTGAGGAAGGAGCCTTCGGTGTTCCACTTCACCTGCGAGGCATCAATGCCGCGGATGGCAAGGTTCATCTTGCACAGCCGCCAGGTGGTCTGGTTGCTTTCCTGTCCATAAATGGAGATATTCTCTATGCATCCCTGATGTTCGCGCACAAACTTCTCGCTCTGCACAAACATACCGCCCGACCCACAGCAGGGGTCAAGCACACGCCCTCGGTACGGCTCCAGCATGGTCACCAACAGTTCCACAACGCTACGCGGTGTGTAGAACTGTCCGCCTTTCTTGCCCTCGGCCAAGGCGAACTCTCCAAGGAAATACTCAAACACATGCCCCAACAGGTCGGCACTGCGGGTGCTGGTGTTCTGTAACGTGGAGTTGCCAATAAGGTCTATCAACTCCCCCAGTGACGTTGGGTCAAGATTGGGACGTGCAAAGACCTTGGGCAGAACACCTTTGAGGGAACGGTTCTCGCGCTCGATGGCATCCATCGCATCATCTATCAGTTTGCCAATCTGCGGGTTCTTTGCCTGCGCCACCAAGTGACTCCAGCGGGCACCCTCCGGCACGTAGAACACATTCTCGGCGGCATACTCCTCACGGTCCTCGGGGTCGGCACCTTCGGCCTTCTGTTTCACCAATTGATCATAGAGCCGTTCAAATTCCACAGAGATATAGCGCAGGAATATCAAACCCAGTACCACATGCTTGTATTCTGCGGCATCGATGTTCTTACGCAGCTTGTCGGCGGCTTTCCACAACCGTTTTTCCAACGGCTCTTCCTGTATTTCCTTTTTTGCCATAGCAATTGATGTTGATATAATGCAAGCCCGTCGTGGGGCGGGCTTGCATTGATTGGGGAAGCGTGTGTTATGCTTCTGCGGGCCAGACGGGCTGGAGATTGCGGTCGCCGTAGGCGTCGTCGATCTTGCTGATGGTCGGCCAGTACTTGTCGCCGTGGGGCAGCGGGAAGGCGGCCACCTGGCGGCTGTAGGGATAGTTCCACTCGTCGGCGCAGACTACCTGCATGGTGTGAGGTGCGTTGGCGATGGGGTTGTTCTTCTCGTCGTATTTGCCGGTCATCACGTCGTCAATCTCCTGACGGATGGCGATGAGGGCGTCGCAGAAACGGTCCAGCTCGCTGAGCGGCTCGCTCTCGGTGGGTTCCACCATAAGGGTGTTGTGGACGGGGAATGCCACCGTGGGGGCATGGAAGCCGTAGTCGTCGAGACGGCGGGCGATGTCGCCCACGCTCACCTTGAGGCTGAACTCGGAGAAGTCGACGATCATCTCGTGGCCGCACATGCCGTTCTTGTTGGTGTAGAGAATCTTGTAGTATTTCTGCAGGCGGGCGCGCAGGTAGTTGGCGTTGAGGATGGCGTGGCGGGTGGCCTCGGTCAGGCCGTTGCCGCCCAGCATGAGCAGGTAGCCGTAGCTGATGGGGAACAGCAGGGCGTTGCCGTAAGGCGCGGCAGCCATGGCGTTGCCCTTCTTGCCACCCACCTCCGCCTGGCTGTGCTTGGGCAGGAAGTCGAGCAGTTTGGCACTGACGGCGATAGGACCGACACCGGCACCACCACCGCCGTGAGGACCTGCGAAGGACTTGTGGAGGTTCAGGTGGCACACGTCGGCACCCATGCGTCCGGGGCTGGTGATACCGATCTGGGCGTTCATGTTGGCGCCGTCCATATAGACGAGTCCGCCAGCACCGTGGATGATGTCGATAATCTCGAGGATGCCCTCTTCGAAGGCACCGTGGGTGGAAGGATAGGTAATCATGATGCAGGCGAGGTTGTCCTTATACTGTTCCACCTTGGCCTTGAGGTCGTCGATGTCCACATCGCCGCGGTCGTTGCACTTCACCACCACCACGGTCATGCCGGCTTTGGCAGCGCTGGCGGGGTTGGTGCCGTGGGCGCTGGCGGGAATGAGGCAGACATTGCGGTTGGGCTGGCCCTGGTCGATATGGTAGTTGCGGATGACGGTGAGGCCGCTGTATTCGCCAGCTGCGCCCGAGTTGGGCTGCAGGCTCACGCCGGCGAAGCCGGTGACGATGGCCAGCAGGTCTTCCATCTCGTTGATAAGCTCGTTCCACCCCTCGGTCTGGTCGGCGGGGGCGAAAGGATGGATGGCACCGAAGCCTGTCCAGCTCAGCGGCAGCATCTCGGCGGCGGCGTTGAGCTTCATGGTGCAGGAGCCCAGCGGTATCATGGCGCGGTTCAGGCTGAGGTCTTTCACCTCCAGCTTTTTCATGTAGCGCATCATCTCGGTCTCGCTGTGATATTTCGAGAACACGCTGTGGGTCAGGTAGGGGGTCTGGCGCATCAGGTTGCCGGGCAGCGAGGCTGTGGAGCAGCAGCAGCCGTTGCACTGCAGCAGCTCGGGGGTCTTGCCGGCGGCGGTGGCGAGGACGGTGATAATCTCGTTGACATCCTCCTTAGAGGTGGTCTCGTCGATGCTGATGCCGATGCACTCTTCGCAGATATAGCGGAAGTTGATGCCGTGCTCAAGGGCGACTTTCTTCACCACGTCGGTCTTCACGGGGCACTGCAGTGCGAGGGTGTCGAAGAAGGCACGGTTGTGCTGTTTGTAGCCATACTTCATCAGCTCGCGCTCGAGGACGGTGGCGATGGCATGGATGTTGCCCGCAATGCGGCGGATGCCTTCGGGGCCGTGCCATGCGGCGTAGAAACCGCTCATGATGGCCTGCAGGGCCGAAGCGGTGCAGATGTTGGAGGTGGCCTTGTCGCGCTTGATGTGCTGCTCGCGCATACCCAGAGCCATACGCAGGGCGGGGTTGCCCTTCACGTCGACACTCCAGCCGATGATACGGCCGGGGAAGGCACGCTTAAAGGTCTCGGTGATGGCGAAGAAGCCGGCATGAGGACCGCCGAAGCCCATCGGCAGGCCAAAACGCTGGTTGCTGCCAAAGGCGCAGTCGGCACCCATCTCGCCGGGGGTCTTCACCATGGCCAGGGCCATCAGGTCGGTGGCCATACCCACGAAGATACCCTTCTCGTGGCACTTGGCGATAAACTCGGTGTAGTCGCACACCTCGCCAAACTGGTTGGGGTTCTGCACCACCACAGCGAAGTACTGTGCGGCATCGAATGTGAAGTCGGCCACCTTGCCGGTGACTATCTCAATGTTGCGCGGAGCCGCATTGGTGCGCATCACATCCAGTGTCTGAGGCAGTATGCCCTCGTCTACGAACAACTTGTTCACTCCGTCCTTCTGAGCCTGACGGCTGCGGCTGGCGTAGAACATCAGCATGCACTCGCCACCGGCGGTAGCCTCGTCGAGCAACGAAGCGTTGGCCATAGGCATGTGGGTCATGTCGGCCACCATGGTCTGATAGGTCATCAAGGCCTCCAGACGACCTTGGCTGATTTCGGTCTGGTAGGGAGTGTAGGCGGTATACCAGCCTGCGTTCTCAAACACATTGCGCTGGATGACGGCAGGCGTGATGGTGCCGTAGTAGCCCATGCCGATATAGCTGCGGAACATCTTGTTCTTCTGGGCCAGCGAACGCACATGGTTGAGGAACTGATACTCGCTCATGCCTTCGGGCAGAGGCATGGGCTCTTTGAGACGGATGGCGGCAGGCACAGCCTTCTCGATAAGCTCGTCCATGGATTTCACGCCGATAACTTCGAGCATTTTCTGCTCCTCGGCGGGGTTGGAGACGCCGTTATGGCGCGAGGCAAAATTATTGGTTGTCATTGTTTTTTGTATTATATTATTATTTCCAAGTGAATGGGTTATCTCTTCCTGACGTGGAAGAAGCGTACGATATTCTCGTCATAGATGGTGGATACACGGACGATGTAGGAGCCCGTGGGGAAACGGCGCATATTGATGCGGCCTTTCTTGGGCAGACCTGTAAACACACACTGTCCGACATCGTTGTAGAGCGAGATGGAGACAATGTCCTTGGGGTCGAAAGCCACCTCGATGCGGCGTTTGTCTCGGTTGTAGACTATATCCTTCTGGGAATCGATAGGCTCGGCCACATCGTTGATTTCGTAGTATTCGGTGACGATTTCCTTGCCCTCCATGTAGGTGGTGTCATGCACGTATTCCACCTCATGTATAATTTCGGCAGGCTGCATGAGCGCGATGTAGGTGGCGGTGTCGTTGACAACAATCTCACGGGGATTTTCCAGATTGCCATCATTCCAGCCACGGAAACCGTATCCTGCATTGCAGATGACAAGCAGCGAGACATGGGTGCCGAGTTCGTAGGTGCCGCCACCGCGGACAATGCCGCTGGCGGAGTCACTGACAGTAGCCACTACGTCGAGCTTGCAGGGATAGGTGGTCTTGAGGTTACGGATGCGTTTCCACGAGGGATCCTGTTTGTAACGCTCAATGCTTATACAGGGCACATTGTAGGGCACATTTGACTTGATGCCTGCAAAGGCTTCTACCCCGAGTGCAGGAGGAGCAATGGTTTTAACGTTGACATCTTTGACTCCGATGCATTGGTAGAAGGCGCGCTGGTCGATCTGCTGTAGACGCAGGGGGAGTTCAATCTGCGTAATGTTGTGGCACTGCGCGAAAGCGTTAGACCCAATATGGGTGACCCCCCGAGGAAGAATGAGCGAGCCACGGATGCCGTTGCAGTAGGCAAAGGCGTATTCTCCTATATATTGAAGAGCCGGAGGCAGCGCCCACTCCATATTGAGGGCATCCATACCGACAAAAGCATAGTCGGGGATGCGGGTAACGCCGGGGCCGAATTCAATACGGGTCAACGAGCGGCAGGCTCCAAAGGCAATGGTAGAACGTGTACCACCCATACCTTCGCACTTGATGGCATTGAAGTGGAGAACCGCAATACCCGAGCAGCCATAAAACGCCGAGCGCCCGATGCGGACAATCTCCTCCCCTATCGTCACTTCATCCTTGATGCCGGTGCACTGATAGAAGGCATAGGCTCCTATTTCGGTGACGGTGGAAGGAATATTGAGAGAGGTAATCTCGTTGCAGCCCGAGAAGGCGCGGTCGCCGATGGCGACAACCGTGTAGGTGACACCGTCGTGCTCCACCTCGGCAGGAATAACGAGTTCACCCCAAGGGGTGCGGTGTCCCTGCCAGCGGTCGTTGCCGGTGGTGGCCGGATAGGTCACTTCTACCACATTGTCTTCATCATCCTCAAGGATGTTGAAGTAGAGGGTATAGCCCTCGGGTCGTTGCGACTCGAAGTCGAAGGCCCACACAGGGAGGGCTATACCCAGCATCAGTATTGTCAAAAGTCGTTTCATGATACTAAATTAAATCTGAGGACCAGCAGCGACGAGGGCTTTGCCAGCCTCATTGTAGGTGAACTTGACAAAGTTCTTGACAAAGCGGTCGGCGAGGTCGCGGGCCTTTTCGTCCCACTGCTTGGCATCGGCATAGGTGTCGCGCGGGTCGAGTATCTTCGGGTCCACGCCGGGGAGCGCTGTGGGCACCTCAAAGTCGAAATAAGGTATCTTCTTGGTTTCAGCCTTAAGGATACTGCCGTCGAGGATTGCGTCGATGATACCACGGGTGTCCTGGATGCTGATACGCTTGCCTGTGCCGTTCCAGCCAGTATTGACCAGATAGGCCTTTGCACCACTCTTC
>JAEEGK010027899.1_pt1 | contig 11367 bp, 7 predicted proteins | sample 8958771 | NCBI WGS metagenome assembly JAEEGK01 (sample SAMN16246547, study PRJNA631951) | gut metagenome | biome: gut microbiome; feature: rumen; material: SC-attached | host: Bos | place: Iran: Karaj | collected 2018-10 | reverse complement strand
ATTTCGATGCGGGCCGAATATGCAATCCAGAACATCATCGTGGCCATCGCCCTCAACATGGTGGTGGTCTACTTCGTGCTCAAATACGTCGATTGGGTCGAGCGAGTGCTCGGCCCAACCGTCATTTATATTCTCCGTAAAATCTTCGGAATCATCCTGTTGGCCATGGCCGTCAAACTCTTCACGGCCAATCTTGCCACGATGATCTAATCGTTTTCGTATCTGGCGTACAGCAGGCGGATGGCGTTGGCCAGCCGGCGGACGCCCTCTTCGATCTTCTCGTCGGTCGCGAAGGAGAAGTTCATGCGCAGGGTGTGCTTGCCGGTTCCGTCGCAGTGGAAAGCATCGCCGGTGACGAACGCCACGTTCTCCTTGATGGCCAGGTCGAACAGTTCGCGGGAGTCATACTGCTTGGGGAGTTTCAGGAAGAGGAACAGACCGCCTTCCGGATTCGTCCATTTCACGCCTTCCGGCATATACTTTTCGAAAGCCTGGATCATCAGGTCTTTCTTGCGCTTGTAGAGGGCGCAGGTTTTCTTCAGGTTCTCGTCGTACGCGCCGGAAGCAAGGTAGCGGGCCGCGACCAGCTGGTTGAAAGCCGGCGTGCAGAGGTCGGCCGACTGCTTGGCCACGATGAGACGGTCGATGACGTTGTCGGGAGCGACCACCCAGCCGAGGCGGAAGCCCGGGACGAAAGTCTTGGAGAAGGTACCGAGCATGATGACCCGCTCGGGATCCATCGAATACATCGACGGAAGGCGTTCTCCCGCGAAACGGATGTTCTTGTACGGCGTATCCTCGACGATCAGCAGATCGTATTTCTTGGCCACCTCCACGGCGTATTCGCGCTCATCGAGGGTCATCGTCTCACCCGAAGGGTTCTGGAAGTCAGGGATCGAATAGAGGAATTTCGGCTTCTTGCCCGTCGCACAGAGAACGTTGCAGGCTTCGTCGAGGCCTCGGTTGTGACGCAGGCCGTAAGGCTGCCCCTGATACGACCAGAAGGCCTGGAGCGCGCCCAGATAGGACGGAAGACCGCAGACCACCACGTCGCCCGGATTGATGAACACGCGGGAGACCAGGTCGAGGGCCTGCTGCGAAGCCGTCGTGATCATAATATTCTTGATGGGAATGTCAAGCCCTTCTTCGCGTTTGTAGAGTTTGGATATCTCCTGGCGGAGAGAAACGACACCGTCGGTGGAACCGTATTGGAGGGCGGCATAGCCCTCCTTGTCGAGCACTTCCTGCATAATGGATTTGAGATCTTCCAGCGGGAAGGTTTCAGGATTGGGGAAGCCACCGGCAAAGGAGATGATTTCGGGGCGGGTCGCGACGCTGAGCAGGTCACGGATCTGGGAGCGGCGCATGCTCAGGGCATTGTTCGAAAGCAAAGGGGTAATATCCATAATGGTTTAAGAATTTTATCAATCGTATTGCAAATATAACAAAATTGAAAGAACTGTCGCTATTATTTGAGAATTTTTCAACAAATAAATTTAAAGTAAGTTGCTACGAAAAAAGCATTATATTTGTAGGTTATGAAAAACCTATACCTGATCGACGGCCACGCGCTGATTTTCCGGATGTATTACGCATTCCTGCGCCGGCCCATGATCAACTCGAAAGGCGAGGACACGTCCATCCTGTTCGGGTTCACCAAGTATCTGCTGGAACTCATCGCCCGCGAGAAGCCCACGCATCTGGCCGTGATGTTCGACCCGCCGGGCGGGACTTTCCGGCACGAAATCTACCCGGAATACAAAGCCACCCGCACCGCCACGCCCGAACTGGTGAAGGCCGCGCTCGAACCGCTCTCCGAAATCGTCGACGCCCTCGGCATCCCCGTGCTGATGAAGCCCGGCTTCGAGGCCGACGACGTGATCGGCACCCTGGCCCGCGATTTCGCCGGCCGCGGCTTCGACGTGTATATGGTCACGCCCGACAAGGACCTGGGCCAGATGATCGGCGACCATATCTTCCAGTACAAGCCCGGCAAGGGCGGCGCCGACAATGAAATCGTCGACAAGGCCGCCGTCTGCGCCCATTACGGCATCGACGACCCCGCCCAGATCATCGACATCCTGGCCATCTGGGGCGACGCGGCCGACAACGTGAAGGGCGTCGCCGGCGTCGGCGAAGTGGGCGCCCGCAAGCTGGTGGCGAAATACGGTTCGCTGGAAGGCATCGAGGCGCACCTCGACGAACTGCCCGCCAAGCAGCAGGCCGCATTCCGCGAAGCCCTGCCCCATCTGGATCAGAGCAAGTTCCTGGTCACCGTCAAGACCGATGTCGACATCGCCGTCGAGGAATCGCTGCTGGCCGTCGGCCAGCCCGATCCGGTCCGCGTGGCCGAACTGTTCGACCGCTATGAATTCAACTCCCTGCGCGGGCTGGTGCCGTCGATCGAAGCCGTTCCCACCGTCCAGCGCGACGTGCTCGCCTGCCAGTCGGCCCCGAAGGAAGCGTTGCTTGCCAAGGCGCGTCAGGACGGCCGCATCGCCGTCCGGCTCTCCGACCGCGTGATGCTCGCCTCGGGCAATGAATACGCCAGCCTCTCCTACGCGGAGGCGGCGCCCGTCCTGGCCGACGAAAAGATCGTCAAATGCGGCTTCGGACTGAAACACACCGCCCTCAAGGGGCCGCTCCACGATATCGAGATCATGCACTACCTGCTCAATCCCGAGCGGAGCCACAAACTGGAAACCCAGGCGGCCGCTTACCTCGGCGCCGACCTGACGGAAGCCGCCGCCGACGGGCAGATGATGCTCTTCGACTTCGACGACAAGGCGGGCGGACGCGAATGCGTGGCCGCCGGCCTCATCGAGCCGCTGCTCCGCCGGGAGCTGGAAGAACAGCGCCTGTGGGATCTCTACACCCGGATCGAGATGCCGCTGATCGGCATCCTCGCCGATATGGAAGCCACCGGCGTCAAGATCGACCCGGTGATGCTGGGCCAATACAGCCGGGTCCTCTCCAAAGAGCTCGTGCAGATCGAGCAGGAGGCCCGTGAGCTGGCGGGCGAACCCGCCCTCAACCTCTCCTCTCCCAAACAGCTGGGCGTCGTCCTCTACGAAAAGCTGAACCTCAACCCTCGCGTCAAGAAGAGCCGCAACGACAGCTATCCCACCGACGAAGAGACCCTCACGGAAATCGCCGACCGGCATCCCATCGTCGGGAAAATCCTGGAATTCCGGGCCGTCAAGAAACTGCTCTCCACCTATATCGACCCGCTCCCGACCCTCATCAACCCGGCGACCGGCCGGATCCACACCACCTTTACCCAGGCCCTCACCGCCACGGGCCGCCTGAGCAGCCTCAAGCCCAATCTGCAGAACATCCCCATCCGCACGGAGCGTGGAATGAAGATCCGCGAGGCCTTCGTTCCGGGCGATCCCGACGGCTGGATCGTGTCGGCCGACTATTCGCAGATCGAGCTGCGGCTGATGGCCCACCTGAGCGGCGACGCGCATATGGTGGCCGGCTTCGCCCACGGCGCCGACGTCCACCGCGCCACCGCCGCCCGCATCTTCCACCTCGATCCCGAACAGGTCAGCGCCGAGCAGCGCCGCCACGCGAAAGTGGCCAACTTCGGCATCATCTACGGCATCTCCGCCTTCGGCCTGTCGCAGCGGATGGGCATCTCTCGTTCCGAGGCCAAGGCCTTCATCGAGGCCTATTTCCAAAGCTATCCGGGCGTCAAGGCCTATATGGACGCCGTGGTCGCCCAGGCCCGGGAAAAAGGCTATGTCGAGACCCTTTTCGGCCGCAAGCGTTTCCTGCCCGACATCAATAGCAAGAACGCCGTCGCCCGCGGGCTGGCCGAACGCAACGCCATCAACGCCCCGATCCAAGGGAGCGCCGCCGACATCATCAAACTGGCCATGATCGCCGTGAGCCGCCGCTTCGCCGCGGAAGGGCTCAAGAGCAAGATGGTGCTCCAGGTCCACGACGAACTGGTGTTCGACGTGACGGCCGACGAGCGCGACCGGGTCATGGAAATCGTCAAACAGGAAATGGAAAGCGTCTGCACGCTGTCCGTCCCCCTCATCACCGAGTGCAATTATGGAAAGAACTGGCGGGAAGCCCACTAAACTGGACGACAGCTCCCTCGTGGAGCTGGCGCTGCAACGCGACCAGGGCGCCTTCGCGCTCCTGCTCGAGAAGTACCGCAGTTCCCTGATGTCCCACATCCTGAAATACGTGTCGGTCGTCGAGGATGCCGAAGACATCTGCCAGCGCAGCTTCGAAAAGGCCTTTATGAACATCGACCGCTACAACGCGCAGTACGCCTTCTCGACCTGGCTCTACAACATCGCCCAGAACGAGGCGATCGACCATATCCGCCGCAGCCGCACCTCCATCAATTCCGTTCCCATCTCCGAGGAGCGCGAGGCGCTCGACGTCCTCTCGGGTACGACCCCGGAAGAGGAATTCATCATCGACCAGGCGGTCAGCAACCTGCTCTCGGGCATCCAGGGCCTGCGCGAAAGCTACCGGCAGGTGGCCGAACTGCGCTTCATCAAGGACTACGCCTACGAAGACATCGCCCGCGAGCTGAATCTGCCCCTGGGCACGGTCAAGACGCGGATCAACCGGGCCCGCAAGCAGCTCGAAAAACATCTGGAATCCAAGGAAGATGGCGTGGCTGACTAAATACTTCCCCGCCCTGACGGAAGACCAGCTGGCGAAGTTCGCGGCGATGGAGGAACTCTACCGCACCTGGAACGCGCAGATCAACGTCATCTCCCGCAAAGATATGGAACCGGAGCAGTTCCGGCTCCACCACATCCTGCATTCGCTGGCCATTGCCAAACTCATCGAATTCCCGGCCGGCTGCACGGTGCTCGACGTGGGAACGGGCGGCGGTTTTCCCGGCATTCCCCTCGCCGTGCTGTTCCCGGAAGTCCGCTTCACCCTCTGCGATTCCATCGGGAAGAAAGTCAAAGTGGCACAGGCCGTGGCCGACGGCCTGCAGCTCGGCAACGTCACCTGCGTGAACGCCCGGGCGGAGGCGTTGCCCGAAACCTACGACTTCGTGGTCTCGCGCGCCGTCACCGACCTGGCCACCTTCTATCCCTGGGTCCGGGGAAAATTCCGCTACGCGGTGTTCTACCTCAAGGGCGGCGACCTCGGCGAGGAAATCGACACCTGCGTGCGCCGCTGCCGCCTCGATCCGGCCACCCTCTTCCAGGCTCCGGTTTCCACCTGGTTCGAAGACCCCTGGTTTGCAGAGAAAAAAATTCTGATGATCTCGCAATAATAATTTGCAAATTAGCGGAAAAGCATTACCTTTGCGTTCCCAAAATCGAAAATAAAATATCGAGATATGAAACGTACTTTTCAACCTTCGCAGCGCAAGCGTCGCAACAAACACGGTTTCCGTGAAAGAATGTCCACGCCCAATGGACGTCGCGTCCTTGCTGCGCGCCGTCGTCACGGCCGCAAGAAACTGACCGTCAGCTCCGAGGATCTTTGGTAAGACTTTCCCGGAAAGCGCTGTCGGATCTTTATGAGGCGCCCCTGCCCGAACTGCAGGCGGCGTCTTCTTTTGTGCGCCAAAGCCTGAACGGCGACCGCATCTGGTACAACCGGAACTTCCACATCGAGCCGTCCAATATCTGCGCCCACCGCTGCCGTTTCTGCTCTTACCGTCGCGACGACGCGTCGCAGCCTGGCGCCTGGAGCATGGCGCTGGATGACATTCTCCCCTATTGCGAAGCCAAGTTCGAGCCCGGCATGACCGAAATCCACATCGTGGGCAGCGTGCATCCCGGCCAGTCCTTCGACTACTACCGGCAGATCGTCGCCTTGGCCAAGGGCTTCGCCCGCGAACACGAAACCCCCGAAAAGCCCATCGCCATCAAGGCCTACACGGCCGTTGAAATCGACGATATGGTCCGCTACAACGGCCTCTCGACCGAGGCTTGCCTGCAGGCGCTGCGCGAAGCGGGGCTCGATACGATGCCGGGCGGCGGCGCGGAAATCTTCGCACCGCACATCCGCCGTCAGATCTGCCCCGACAAATGCACGGGTGAACGCTGGCTCCAGATCCACCGCACCGCTCACCGGATGGGCATCCCCACCAACGGCACGATGCTTTTCGGCCACCTCGAAAGCCGGGAAGACCGCATCGACCACCTGCTCGCCCTGCGCGAACTGCAGGACGAGACGGGCGGCTTCAATGCCTTCATCCCCCTGAAATTCCGGGCGCGCGACAACGCCCTGGCCGGCCTGGGCGAAGTCTCCCGCGAAGAGACGCTCCGGACTTTCGCCATCGCGCGGCTGGCGCTCGACAACATCCCCCACATCAAAGCCTACTGGCCGATGCTCGGCAAGGACCTCGCACTCGAAGCCATGGCGTGGGGCGCCGACGACCTGGACGGCACCATCAACGATTCCACGCGGATCTATTCGCTCGCGGGCGCCGAAGAGCAGCGTCCGGCCTTCCCGGTGCAGGAATTGCGGCAGCGCGCCAAAGCCGCGGGATGGAAAGCGGTCGAAAGAGACAGTTTTTACAAGATTATTTCGTAACTTTGCTTTGTTATGGAAGTTGACAAGGACAATAAACCGACCTCGCGTTGGATCATCCGGAACATTCTGCTGGCAATCGCTTTCTTTGCCGTGCTGCTCGTGCTCACCCAAATGGGCCTGAAGGCCATCACGCGCCACAACCAGGTCATCATCGTACCCGACCTCACCGGCCTGTCGGTGGCCGACGCCAAGATCGTGGCCAAACGCAACCACATCCGCACCGAGGTCGTCGACTCCGTGTACGTGAAACGGATTGAAAAGGGAAACGTGTTTTCCCAGAACCCCGCCGCGGGCAAGGAAGTCAAGAAAGACCGCGTCATCAAACTGACGATCAACGCCCATCAGACCAAGATGGTCAAGATGCCCAACCTGGTGGGCTACTCGCTCCGCCAGGCCAAGACGGAGATCCTCTCCAGCGGCCTGTCGGTCGGCAAACTCGCCTACCGCGAAGACATCGCCACCAACAACGTCCTCGACCAGTTCATCAAGGGCCGCTACGTAGCACCCGGAACCGAAGTGGAAGCGGAAACGCCCGTGGATCTGCTGCTCGGCCTTTCCCCCGATGAAAACGAGACCTTCATCCCTTATCTGATCGGCTACACGCTCGCCGTCGCCCGCGACAACCTCTTCGAGAACTCCCTGAACCTGGGCAACGTGACCTACGACGAGACCGTCGAATCGTATCAGGATTCCGTGAGCGCCATCGTCTATCAGCAGAGTCCTGCCTACAGCCCCGGCGCGCCCGTGCGCATGGGAACCACCATCCATCTGAAGCTGACCACCAGCCAGGCCAAGATCGCCGCACGATGAGCGACGAAACCCGCGACGACCTCCTCCCCGAGGACGAGCAGCAGGAGATGTTCGAGCATTTCCGGCTGGAGGCCGACCGCGGCCAGAGCCCGCTGCGCATCGACAAATACCTCGCCGACCATCTCCAGGACACGTCGCGCCACCGCGTCCAGCTGGCCATCGACGCCGAATACGTCCGCGTCAACGGACAGGTCGTCAAGGCAAGCTACAAAGTACGCCCGCTCGACGTGATCACGCTCGAGATGCCCTACCAGCGGCGGGGCGTCGAGATCAAACCCGAGCCCATCCCGCTCAATATCGTCTATGAAGACGACGACCTGCTGGTCGTCAACAAGCCCGCCGGCCTCGTGGTCCACCCGGGCCACGGCAATTACAGCGGCACGCTGGTCAACGCCCTGGCCTATTACCTGGGCAAGGAACCCGTTCCCGGCGAGACCGACGAACGCCTCGGACTGCTGGTCCACCGCATCGACAAGGACACCTCCGGCCTGCTGGTCGTGGCCAAGACCGACGCGGCCCAGATCGACCTGGCCCGCCAGTTCTTCCGCCACACCATCGAGCGCCGCTACTGGGCCCTGGTCTGGGGCAACATCGCCGAGGACGAAGGCACCATCGACGCACCCATCGGTCGCGATCCCAACGACCGGCTGCGCTTCCGCGTCTGCGCCGACGAGACGCTGGGCAAGCACGCCGTCACGCATTTCCGTGTGATCGAGCGCTTCGGCTACGTGACCCTGGTCGAATGCCGGCTGGAGACCGGACGCACCCACCAGATCCGCGTCCATATGAACCACATCGGTCATCCCCTCTTCAACGACGCCCGCTACGGCGGCGACCGCATCCTGAAGGGGACGCTCTACACCAAATACAAGCAATTCATCGACAACTGCTTCGCCCTCTGCCCCCGTCAGGCGCTGCACGCCAAGACGCTGGGCTTCATCCATCCCACCACAAAGAAAGAGATCTCGCTCGACAGCGAGATCCCTTCCGATATGGCAGCGCTGCTCGAAAAGTGGCGGCGCTATGCCGGTTTTAACGTCCTCGAAGAGGACGAGGAAATCTAGAAGCGTCTTCCGCCACCCCATCCGCCGGGGCCACGGCCAGGACCGCCGGGACCACGACCGGGGCCGCCAGGTCCGTGCATGCCGCCACGCTGACCACCAAAGTTGCCGAAACGGTAAGTCAGGCTGACCATGATGTAACGGCCAAGGGTGTTGTTCTGCACATCCTGGATATTGCTGCCCTGGTCGCTGCGGTAGGTGTTGCGCGACTGGTTCAGGATGTCATAGGCCTTGACAGCCAGCGTAAACTGATTCTTGAAAAGCTGTTTGCTGATCTCAGCGTTCCACACCAGGCGCGGCGTGTTGAAGCCGCTGCTGTAACCATTATAGAAGGTATAACGGGCATCGGTCTGGACATTGATGATATTCGGAACCTTTGCGATGAAATTCCCCTGCACGTTGCTGGTCCAGGTTGCCGGCCGGTTGTTCGTCGCATTGGAATTCCAGGTCTGCGAGTAACGGGTACCGCCACCCAACGAGACTTCGAAAATGTCGTCGCGAAAGACCAGACGCAGGTTCTCGCCGGCCGATACGGTCCGGTTGGTATTCTGCGTATAATTGTCCATATCCAGGTACGAAAGCTCATCGGCCGGGTTGATGGACTTGTTGCCGATCAAGGTCACGCCGGTAGAATAGTTGGAATTCGTAAACGACATGATGGAGAACTTGCTCTTGGCGATCGGCGAGTTGAACATGATGAACGTACCCGCGTTCCAGGCACCCTTATCGTTGTTGATCGGAAGGGTGTAAGTAACGCCCGCATCATCGGTCCAAGTGGCGTTGACGATATTGTTGGTGCGGTACGAGAAGTTCGCATTCACGTTGAACGAAGCATAGTTCTTCATATTGGTGGAGTTGTACCGCATATTGACATTATGCGAGAATGAAGGGTTCAAGCCCAGATTACCCAGGGTTACGCGCTGCGGATTCGAGTTGTCCGGCACAGGCATCATTTGCGTCAGGCTGGGCTGCGTGCTCTGTCCACGGTAGTTGATGCGCAGCATCTTGTAATCGCTGAAATTGATGTCCAGGCGGGCGTTGGGCGACCAGTTGAGCACCTTGAGCGTCGTGTCCAGGGAGTTGACGCCCCTGACGGTCTTGTTGTGGGTGGTTTGCGGCTGAATGCTGGCGCCGAGGGTGAAATTGTACTTCTCTTCCTGTTTGCGGAAGTTGAAGCCGGCATTCTGGCGATGAACCTCATTGGAGATGTTGCTGCTATAGTCGGGGACGATGACATCGTAACCACTTGTCCCTTTGTCGTAGGTATCCTTGGTAGACAGGCTGCGCGAATAATTGTATGAATAATTGGCCTCCAGATAGAAGTTCCTGCCCAGGGGCTCGGTATACGACAGACGGCCATTGATGCTCTGCGTCTGCGATTTGGTATAATACTTCTGGTCGATGACCTTGTCATTGGTCCAGTAGACCGGTTCATTCGTTTCGGGGTCGTTTCCGATATTCGAGAAAGTCCGGGTCAACGACTGGTTATATCCCTCCATCGCATTATTGTTGAATGCATAACGGGCATTCAGCGACAGGGTCCGACCCGGTTTGCCCAGACGCTGGCGCCAGAGGATACGACCGTTGGCGCGCTGACTGTTGCTCTCACCGGTCGACAGACTGTTACCTTCATTGACCTTGCGCTCCTGATCGTTTTCCGAACGGCGGAAACTTGCGAAATTGCTTTTGTCCTCAAAATTACCCCAGCCGACATTGAAGTTGGGTTCGAAGAGGATCGACGTCTTATCCGAAATCTTCCAGTCGGCGCGGACACCGCCGCGTACACCGTACGTATTGGTCAGGGTATAACCCTCTTCGTCGGAAATCTGCCAGGATTTGTCCTGCAGCAGGATCTGGTTGGAACTTTTCTCTTCTACGACTCTTTCGTTCCCGTTGAACATAGCGTTACCTACGACTTCCGATTTATTCGGCCAGGTGTAACCGCCATTGAAACCGGCCATATAGGAACTGGCGATGCCGTTGCCTCCCCAGCCGCCGCCCATGCCGCCCATGCCGCCGCGCATGCCGCCGCCGCGCATGCCGCCCATGGCGCTGGCCGCCATATCGTTGAAGCCGCGGTTATTGGTATTGTTGGCATTGCCGATGAAAGCCAGTTGTGATTTCTCATTAAAGTTGGCCAACATCGCAGCACCCTGATAACGGAAATCGTTGTGCGCCGCTCCTTGTTCCACCATATCATGTCCGCCACCGGCCATGAAATTGCCAAGCCAGCCGTTCATCATTCCCTTGCGGACACCCAGATCGAGGATCGTCTCCTCTTCCCCGTCATCGATGCCGGTAAAGCGGGCTTGTTCGGATTTCTCTTCGACGATGCTGATCTTTTCAATGATATTGGCGGGCAGGTTCTTACTCGCAATGGAAGGATCATCCAGGAAGAATTCACGTCCACCGACCTTGATCTTGCTGACGGTTTTGCCGTTGGCCGTGATCGAACCATCGGAAGACACTTCCACGCCCGGGAGTTTCTTGAGCAGATCCTCGAGCATGTCATTGTCGGACGTTTTGATCAGGGTCACGTTGTGGGTGATCGTATCTTTCTTGACGGTGATGGGGTTGCCGACGTCGGTCACCGTGGCGCCTTCCAGGAAATTGGCCTGGACGGCCATCTCTTTCGTGCCGAGGTCGACGTTCTGGCGGATGTCGAGCGTCTCCGTGTAGTCGTCGTAACCCATCAGCATGGCGGAAACCTTGTATTTGCCGGCCGGGATACCTTTGATCTCGGCCAGACCGTTGCCGTCGCTCTGGGTATACTTGAGCACTTCGGTCTTGCCGTCGGGCGTGACCGCCACCGTGGCGTAACCGACCGGTTCCTTCGTCCCCTTGTCGACCAGTTTGATTTTCAGATTGTAATTCTGGGCTTGTGCACCGAAGGCCGCCCCCACGAGAAGCAACACGAGTAAGGCTGCCTTGCAAAAACGATATTTCATGTAAATAAGATTGTCAC
>JAEEGK010027896.1_pt1 | contig 11368 bp, 4 predicted proteins | sample 8958771 | NCBI WGS metagenome assembly JAEEGK01 (sample SAMN16246547, study PRJNA631951) | gut metagenome | biome: gut microbiome; feature: rumen; material: SC-attached | host: Bos | place: Iran: Karaj | collected 2018-10 | reverse complement strand
GTACTTCCTGTTCTCCGACGACGGCAAGTGGGTCGCAGCGGGCCCCAAGCCGCAGTACTTGAAGCTCGCGCTCGCCTGCATCGCGGACGCGAAGCCGCTTGAGGGCGACGTGCTGCGCATCTCCATCTGCGGCAAGGCCGTCGGCAGATTCGTGGAGATTGCCGAGAAGGATATCTGCAAGAACAAGTCGGGGTTCCCCGAGCAGTACAAGAAGCTCATTTCCGGGATTGACGGAATCGAAGTCGAGCTTGGCGTCAACGACGCCGGCGTTGTCATGCGCGGCTCGCTCAAGTCCGCCGCAGGCTCCGAATTCTCGAAGATCGGCCGCAAGACCCTTGGCGCCGCTCCCTTCGCTTCGGTCTTGCCCGACGCCGTCGTCGCGGAAGTGTTCGCCGAGGACACAATGGGTTCGGCAAAGCGGGATACAGCCAAGAAGTCCATGGAGTTCCTGCAGTCCAAGGGCTTCAAGCTCGACTTCCTGAACTACATTCTGAAGGACGAGTTGTTCACGGCGACAATAGACGTCCCCGCGCTGGTCAAGTACGTCAAGGACGAGGGCGCAGAGGCGTTCTCCAAGCTCGACCCCAAGCAGGTCGCGTCAGACTGGGAGGCCGCGGTGAAGGGCATTTCGTATGCCGTCGAAGGCCCGGCCTATGCGACTTCAGCCGCAGTCAAGGGCTTCAAGCCCAAGTTCCCTGTCGCGAGCCGCTTCGCGAAGACGCTCCCTGAGGCGGTGGGCAAGCCGCTCTGCACCGCCTGCGTGACGTCGATCTACACGGTGTTCAAGGCCGTCGCCTCGCAGCTCGTCGAAGTCGAGGAAAGCTGCAAGCCGTACAAGTCGATGGTCGCCACCCTGCCTGATGAGGGCGTGGGCGCGATTGCGTCCGCCAGCTGGCGCGAGGGCGACAACCTCCGCTTCGTCGTGCGGTTTTCGTCCGACGAGATTAAGGAGATCGGCTCGACTGTCAGCATGGTCATGGGCGTCGTGATGGCGAACGCCATGCAGGGCGCGGGCGCGCCCGCCGGCCTTGACGACGATGACGACGACGAGTGAGGCTCTCGCAAAGGTAAACTTCACTCTTGAAGTCCTGGGGAAGCGCGTGGATGGATACCACGCGCTTCGTTCTGTAGTTGTGCCGGTGTCGCTCTCGGACACCGTCGAGATCGACGACGCGCCGCCGGGCGTCGTCGAAAGCGACACGGGCTTCGCCGACGACCTCTGCGTCAAGGCGGCGAAGACGCTTGGCTGTGACGGCGTGCGCATCCGCGTGGCGAAGCGCATTCCCGCCGGCGGAGGGCTTGGCGGGGGTAGCGCGGACGCGGCCGCAGTCCTATGGGCGCTGAACGGAATGCGGGGACAGTCCCTCTCCGCCGCGGAGCTTGCGGACGTCGGCGCGCGTGTCGGGTCCGACGTGCCGGCGTTGGTCCTCTCCCGCGCCTGCGGCCCGGTGCTGATGGAGGGCCGCGGAGAAGTGGTGAAACCAGTGTTTGAGCGCTTGGGTCCGGAAGTGTTTGAGTCCCACAAGACGGATTCCGCCCCCGGTGACCTCCGCACCCCCGCACCCCAACGCCCCCACACTCCAACACTTCACCTTGTCCTCGTCAACCCCGGCGTGTTCTCATCGACGCCGAAGGTGTTCAGGGCGTGCAGTCCGCGCTTGCAAGACGACCCTTCGATTTTGTATAATATGCGAACCGCTCTGGAATCGGGCGACGTCGTCGGCGTGGCGTCCTGCCTGATGAACGACCTGCAGGCCCCGGCAGAGGCCATTCATCCGGAGATCGCGGAGGCGAGGCGCGCGCTTGCGGACGCGGGCGCGCTGGGCGCGACGATGAGCGGCAGCGGATCGACTGTATTCGGTCTCGTCCCGGACGAAGCGCGGGGACGCGAAATTGCGGCGCTTCTGGAGGCGAAGGGTTACATGGCCTGGAGCGTCCGTACAGTCTGTCCCGTGGTGTAGAGGCTGCACAGGAGATTTTGATTCTCTTGGTCCTGGTTCGATTCCAGGCGGGACAACCACCCTTGGGCTGAATCGTTTTTTGCGATTGCCTTGCCTGTCTTAACATATCCTTAACAATCAAATGCTATCTTGACAGTGACGGGTTCACGCCGCAAGGCGAGAACCCGTCACTGTCAAGATAGATATAAAAAACAATAATTCATAAGGAAAGGACTGGACAACATGGCAAGATTCAAGCAGGTTCCTCAGAACTTCCTCTTCCGGAAGGTCCTGAAGTACTTCGGCAACATGGTCCGCAACTACGACGGCAACTGCCGCGACGACGACTTTTTCGCCGTCGTCCGCAACTGCTTCGACCACGACAAGGCGGTGGAGCTCATCGAGGCCGCCTACAGCGAGAAGGAAATCGAGGCGATGGCCCATTCGAGGTCTCGCAACGGGCGGCTGGACCTCTCCGACCCGCTCGACGACGTGTTCTCCGCGCTCTGGAATAACGAGTCGGCCTGCGGAAAGTGCCGCATCGTGCTGGACGCCGTCCGCGAGTACATGGAGAAGGACTGCGGGTCGCCGGTCGGCGACATCGTCGGGAAGCGCCTATTCTTCGAGCGGATGTTCAAGGCGAAGCTCTCGGACGACGAGTTCGTCGAGCGTCGAGCTGAAGGAACTCGCGAACCTCGCGCCGGGCGACTTCCGCACCGTCCGCCAGGAGCAGTTCTACCTTGGCGGCGATGTCACGAACGCAGACCGCGTCGCGGTCCTCAAGGAGGAGTGCGCCCTCAAGAAGGACGGCGTCCGCCAGGCTCGCATCGGCTTCTAGCCGTTGCGAGCCCTTGGATGCGAGATGGGGAGACAACCAGTTTGCGGTTCCTGTATTTTGGGGCGCGAATTGCGATGGCTTAGCCAAGATGGCGGACGCATGGAAATCTCCAGAGAAAATTCGCACTTGCGCTTTTCTGCGGGAGTTGGTATAATGGTTTCGGAAAGTTGGGAAGGGGGTTTCCGGCTGTCCGCAAAGGCGTTGTCTGCAAATAGCAAAGGAGAAATCCATGAAAAGGCTAAAAGCACTCAAGGGAAGGTCGTATGCGGGGAATCCGATTGTACGGCTTTATGGGGCGGAATTTGCATCGGCGAGGCCGAGGCGCGGGGCTTCGCCGTGCGAGCGGCGGTTCGGCGGCAGTGCCGCAAAGGCGTTCTGCTGCCTTGCGGCGTTCGCGCTCTCCCTTGGCGCAGTCCGAAGCGCTCAGGCGTCCTGGGGCTGGAGCGGCGCCGGCGCCAACGCCAACTGGTCAACTGAGGCCAACTGGGACAAGCATGCGTCTGACTACGGGTATTATTTCCGGGATTCCCTAGTGCATATCCAGAGCTACACGCTCAACATCGATACACTGGCGTCCCTGGCGGCGTACGATGTCTATGTTGACAACGGGACGTCCCTTTCGCAGCCAATGGTATGGACCGCGTCATCCGATGCGAACGGCATCACCAATTCGACTAAAAATCTCGACGTCGGCCTGACGGACACCGATGATGGATATCTTGACATCCAAAGAGGCACGTATTACTTCAATGCGCTCCAGATTGGACAGGCAGCGGCCGACCCCAAGCCCCTTGGGTGGTTCAAGCTTGGCGGCAGCGGCAACAATGTCAACATGAACGTTTCCGGCGTGTATCTGCAACGTGGCACGTTGCTGGTCAGGGAGGGCGCAACGATCAACCACAGCTACTTCTTCTCGCTAGGCGAAACGGCTGGTGCGACGGGACTTCACATGGAGATCGACGGCGGCACTGTCAATAGCAAAGGAAAATACCTCAACGTCGGCTCGAGGTCTCCTGCGACCGCCGTCATCAAGAACGGCGGAACCTACAACAACACGGACGGCACGGGCAGCATAGTGATAGCGGGAACGTCCGACGGAACGCTGACCATAGACGACGGCGGCACGGTCAACCTGAAGGGCGATGTCATCTTCTGCTACAATTCCGGTGCAGGTGCAGGCGTCCTGAATCTCAAGAGCGGCGGCATCCTCATTGCAAAGGACATGCTCTGCAGCTCTTCACACGCCACTGGCACTGCGGAGTTCAATTTCGACGGCGGCACATTCAGGGCGTATTCAGACCATGCGGAAATCATAAAGGCGGATTCGCGCCTGACGGTGACGGCCAGCGCCAACGGCGGCGTAATCGACACCGCGGGGTACGCGCTTACGATTACCGCGGGCATTGGAGACGCGGCTGGCGAAGCGGGCAAGATGAAGTTCGTCGGAGGCGGGTCCGTCGCGCTCGCAGGCGACATCGGCTGGACCGGAGGCACGACGATCGAGGCCGGGACGACGGTCCTGGTGCCTGACGCGGCAAAGGCCGCAACCCTTGTTGGCACAGGCGTCCCGGTGACGTGGCCGGAGGACGGCGTCCGCTATCCCGGAGTCTGTCCCCTTGTGACAATCACCGGAACAGACGAGTTCACCGACGCGGACGTTGCCATGTTCTTGTTCGCACCGGGGACCGTGGTGCCGGACGGCGTTACGGGACCGTTTCTTTCTGAAGACAAGAAGTCGATAAGCTTATTTATCCCCGCCTCGGCCGGCGTCGGCGAGCTGGCCCAGGATCGCGCCCAGCTCGTATTCGACGGCGCGACGCTCGCCGACCTCGCGACGCACACCCTGCGCGCACGGATGCGGGGCAACAGCCTTGACGACAAGGGCGTGGAGGCGACGTTCTTCAACAGGCAGGATACAGAAGAGAACGGCGTCCTGACAAAGGTAACCTACCAGCTCCAGGTCGTCGACAAGGCGCACATCAAATGCGCGACTGTCGAGTTCACGGCGGGCGAGTGCGGCGTCTATGCGAAACTCGCAGACGGAAATTTCGCAACCTACAGCGGCACGTTTAACACTTTCGGCACGGTAATCACTTCCGGCGCGGCAGTCAGGGGCTACATGCCGTACGATCTCAAGCTCGTCAAACCGGTCTCCAACTCGATTAACGTCAACTTCACGCATACCGACGGCTCCAACCTTGACTCCAGCTCGTCCGTCCGCTACGGCGGCGGCGACTACGCCGTGCCCTACTCGGCCTGGTCGAACATGCCGGCCGTTGCAAGCGGGAATATGGCCGTCGGCGACGCCACCGTGTCGGTGACGTCCAGCGGCCAGTACAAGTGCTGCGATCTCAGCAAGACAAATGACCTCCGCTACGGCTACCTCGACGACACGAAAGGCACCGTGACCGTGAACGTGTCGGGCGTCCCGTACGAGTTCTACCGCGTGGTGGCCTACGCCGCGACGGACACTGCCGACGGGCAGTTCGGCTACATGACGATCAACGGCGTCAACTACACTGGCGAGCCCGAAGCCACTGTCGAGGGCACGGCGAACTGGGGCCACGCCGGCGCCAGGAACAAGGCGAAGGGACTGCGCGAGGGCGTCAACTACCTCGTCTCCAAAGTCACGGTTGGCAATCCTGCGACGGTGGTCGGACACCGCGTCAGCGGCTCGATCCGCGGCTGCATCGCCGCAGTCCAGGTCGTCGAGGTCGCCCCATCGGCGACTTACACCGCGACGATCGACGCCGAGGGGGACGAGGATTTCTTCTCTCTTGCATGGGACGATGATCTCCCCGACTCGCTTGAAGGCGCCAAGCTCGTCGTGAACGTGGAGGCGGACGCGACGGTCAACGTCGATTTCCCCGTCACGGCGCTCGGCGTGGAGTTCAACGTCGCGTCCGGCACGACGCTTACGCTCACGGGAGACGCTATCGCCGCCTGCGCCATCGCAGTCAACGGCGAGGGCCAGGTCGTCGTCGGCAGCGGCTCTCAGCTTGCGGGCATCGTGAAGGGCGACGGCACTCTCGTCTATGACGGGTTCAAGCCGGCGGGGGCGACGTTCGCGAACGCCGCGTGGTCCGGCGTCCTGTGGGTCAAGAACATCCCGGCGACCAGCAACGAGAGGAAGGACTGGGCGCTTGAGGAACTTGGCAGCGCCGGCTCGACGCTCCGCTTCACCGACGTGAACCTCTACTTCGCGTACAGCACGACGACGGCGTTCCCCGGGACGGTCGATCTCGACGGGAACGGACTCAACATCTGCGACGGCTACGGCGGTGGAAAGGCCGTGTTCGCCAGGCTGACGGGCGACGGGACGCTTTCCACAGGAGGCGGCTCGCAGAACGGCAACGCGCTCACGATCAACGACGTTTCCGGGTTCGAAGGCTCGATGCAGCTCACGAGGTACAAGGTGAACATCGGCACTTCCAACAGCACGTCCGCGAGCGGCGTCCTCGTGATAGACGACGGCGTCACTGCGTTGGTATCCGACGGTCAGGAATGGACGGCGGCGGGCGGAATCGTCGTCAACGGCGTCCTCGAGCTCGGCGACGGCGCGTCCGTGTCGGCTGTGACTTCCGGCTCCGGCACGGTCGGCGTCGCGTCCGGCAACACGGCCTCGGTAGGCGGCATATGCGGCACCGTGACATTCGCCACGGAGCAGGACGCGACGCTCGAGGTCGCGGACGCCTCGCTCACCTCGTTGGCGTTCGGCCTTCTGGACAACCAGGGCACGATAGACCTCACGGGGACTTCCATTACGCACGTCGAGTTCCCCCTCGGCGAGGGCGAGACCGCCCCCGAGACGGGGACGATCCTCTACCCGGCCACGCTGACGGACTACGTGCTGGTCCCGGCGGACCAGTCGCTCCGCTCGCTTGCGGACTTCGATGTGCCGGAGGGGCTTCCCGCGGGGGCGACGTTCATCGTGCAGGTCTCCGAGACGAACGAGGAGTACGGAAAGGGCCTTGCGACCGTGTCCGACGTCCCGGAGGGCGCGTCCGTCCGCTTCGTGCGGCCCGACGGGAACGTCGTCGACGTGGCGGGGGCGGATGGCGTCGCCGAGCTGTCCACGTCCGCGCGCATCGACGGCGCGGCGACGGCGTTCGACTACACCTACACGAACACGACGAGTTGCGCCTACCGCGCGCCGGGCTGGAACGTGGGCTGGAACGCCGACACGACGCCGATGACGTTCAACAACGAAAGTGCCGACGACACCACCGGCGTCTATATCAAGCACCATCCGTGGTACACTGGCGTCGGTACGCAGATACACGACCTTGACGACTTCTCGCTCGTGGTGGTCGGCACGATGTCGCCGTCGGCCAATACGATATTCATCCACATGGGAACGTCCACGGACCTCAACGACGGCATCCTCATCACGACAACGGGCAGGCCGGATGAGGTGTTGATCGCGAAGAACGTCGGCGCGACAGTCCATGCGGACGGCGGCGTCAATGCGTCCGTCCCGAACGCGGCGACGGCGCGCCATGCCTACGTGATCAACAAGAAGGGTACGGTGTTCGAGGTCTGGGTCGATGGCGTCAAGCGCGGACAGTTTGACGCCGGCGAGGGCTACAGGCTTGCCAACGGCGGAATCCAGGTCGGATCCGACCATGGCGGCAAGATCAGGGACGCGGGGATATACAAAGGCGTTCCCGCCGAGGACACGGAGACTGGATGCCTCAACGTCCTGCGCCTGTACGCCTACTCGCTCAGCGCGGAGCAGACGCAGCTCGTGTTCGACACGTATCCGTTCGTGTCGCAGGGCGGGCTCTACACCCGCACGGTGTCGGCGGACGGCGACTTCGAGGCGACGGGCGCATGGGTGAAGAGCGGCGACGCGAACGCATACGACGTCCCGACCGGCGCGATGGTCGATGGAGTCCCCTACAATCCTTCCGCGACGATCACCGCCGAAGCGGACGCGACGCTGACGGTCAACGCTGACGCGCTGATCGACACGCTCACGCTCGGCGGCTCCGGCGAGCTGGCGTTCGCGGCGGACGGCGCGCACACGGTCTCCGTGAAGGGCGCCGCGGTCGTGAACACGCCAGTCACGGTCGAGTTCGGCGCGGTTGACATGTCCGGCGCGCCCGTGCAGCTCGGCGCGGACGGCGCAATCGAGTTCGACTGCTCGGCGTTCGACGTCTCCGGCATCTACGCGACGACGCGCTTCCAGCTCACCGGCCTCATCGACCAGGACGACTCGAAGGTCACCTTCGTGGCCCCGGCGGTCGTGCCGCACAGGTCTGTGACGTTCGGCTACAGCGCCAGCGGCTCCTGCTACGAGTTCTACGTCATCCCGGACCGCGACCCCGGCGACGTCTATTACAAGAGCGGCACCTTCGCGGCTGACTACGGCGACCTCGTGGTGGTGACGCTCGACGGCGAGCAGAACGAAACCTCGACCATCCTCTTCAGCGGGGACAACGTCCTGTTCGACGACTCCGTCGCAGGCGAGAACGCGGTCGCGACGTTCGGCGCGACGCTCCCGGCGGGCGTCACCTACGGCTTCACCAACTGGACGGGCACAGTCGTGCTGCCGGCGATCACTTCCGTAGGCTCCGGCGGGCTCAACTTGAACGACTACGGCGTCGCGGGCTCCACGGTGCGCGTGACGGAGATCTCCGGCGACGCATGGCTTGCGGACGCTGAGGTGCTCCCGACGGTGGAGATCGCAGAGGGCGGCCAGCTCGCGCTCGGCATGTTCTCCGCTACGTTCGCCAACACGATCGACAAGCTGACGGGCTCCGGGTCGTTCTCGCTCCTTGCGGACAGCACGGCGCAGGGCTACCAGGACGGCTACTTCCTCGTGAAGGACGCGTCCGGGTTCACGGGCTCGGTCACGCTTGCGGCGCCGGGCCTTGCCATCGGCGCGGCGAAGCCGGCGGACCCCGTGTTCTACGGGCAGATCGTCATCACGACGAACGTGACCGTAGGCGCAGGCGCGGAATGGACGGCCCCGAACGGCGTCCTCCTCGCGTCGGCGGACGCCACGCTGGAGGTCCCGGACGGCGCGACGCTGACGGACGGCTTGAACGACACCGTCCCGACGACGACCGTGGCGGACTGCTACGTGGCGGTGTTCAGCGAGAACAATGTCACGACATACGCCGTGAACGAGATGTTCACCCTCCATCTCACGACGGGGGACGGCGTGTCCGCCGTCAGCCTCTCGGACGGGCAGCGGCTCACGCCCGGCGAGGTGCTGACCCTGACGTTCTCGGTCGAGTCGTACTACATCTGGAACGTCGCCATCGGCGGTTGCTACTACGAGGTCAACCCGAACGACTCGATGTCGTACACCCTCACGATCGATGTTGCCGACGTCGATCTCACGATCGAGACGGCGCGCGAGCAGGTCGCGGTGACGGTTCCGGAGGTGACGGGCGCGTTCGTCAGCAGGGTCGAGGTGTCCGTCGGCGGCGTGGAGGACAACAACAACGGCACCTATACGGTCAGCGCCGGCACGTCGGTCACGATCGTCTGGGAGGCGGAAGAAGGCTACGCCATCGCGGAGGGCACGGACACGACGCAGTTCTTCGTCGAAGCCGACTGCATCGTCGGCACCGGCGGCGCGGGCACGCTCCCGACGGTGACCCAGGTCTCGACGTGGCCGCAGGGCTGGTCCGTAACCGAGGCTCCTTCGCAGGCGATTCAGGACGCCTACACAGCGTGGGCGGCGACCGCCGGCAACGACCCGACGGCCGCTAACGCGGAGGCCGCGTTCCTGATGGGCCTCAACCTTGCGGACTACGAGGCACCGAAGGTGTCGGCGCTGACGGTCACGGCGGACGGGTCGGTGACGCTCACGGCGAACTGGGGCCTTTCGAACGTGAACGGGCGCCTCTACGTGCTGGTCGGCGACTCGCCGGAGACTCTTGACACGACCGGGGTGAAGCAGACGGTCCAGCCGAACGCCGGCGGGGCGACCGTCACGGTGAATCCCGGCGGGGCGTCCGCCAAGTTCTACAGGCTGGGCGTCGACTACGGAGAGCCCGCGGAGTAGTCCTGTTGTGCATGGACAGCAGTCAGCAGGGAGGGCCGAGCAAGTCTCGGCCCTCCCGCTTCGTGCAATTGGTCGCTGGATTTCCTTGGCGTCAGTACCCAATCTCCGTGGCCTTTGCGCCATAGCCGCATTGTACTCCACCTACGTCACTTATTGCCTCATGTGTCTAGCAGCGGCGTGACAGTCACTCCAGGCGGGTCAGGCAACAGCGCAACCGCACGAGCAATCTTGTCAATCTCTGGCTGGTCAAGATAGTCGAGATGCGCGGCTGCCCACTTCAGGAGCGGAATTGCACAAGGACACTTCGCAGGGTGTTCGTGGGCACTATAATCGTGTAAGCGCACCATTCCTCCGTGCGACATCTCCTGAATCAGATAATACTGGTTCCGCATATCGGAAGAGTTTCCTCAAATGTCCGCGAAGCCAGCCTGACGCTTCCTCCGGTATTCACTGTGGGGCCGACGGATGCATTCACGGACTGCTTTTTCGCAGTCTCTTTGCCCGCACTAGCCGATGGTCTGACTGCATCGTCGCTGACGACTTTTGCCGGATAGTTCCAGTCCACCGCCGAGAAATGCTCCAGCGGAACGCGCCATAGCTCCGTGCCGGCTTCGTAGCGCGCGGCCAGGAGCCGCAGTTCGTCCTCGGAAAAGCCGAACGCCGGCTTGTCGGGACGAATCCTGACGGGCATTTCTGGCTGGCATCCGGGCGGGAGAGCCGTCCGGCGCAGGCCTGCGTCGTAGGAAGGCAGGCCCGCGCCGTTGGCTTCGGCGGAAGAAGCGGGGAACGGCCACGCCGACAGCCCCGCGAGCATTGCGGCTAGAAAAGTGCGACGAATACAGAATGCAACCATCCATATTCTGATGATGCTCTTTTGCAATTCGGAACATTATATCATTCATGGCTGGATACTGTAAAGCATGCGCCGCCCCGGACAATGATACACGAAGCCACTGCCCACTAGCGTGGGCGGGGGGATTATGCTATAATATCCGCCGAAATGAAAAAACTGGCACTGTTGTTGGCGCTTCTGGCGGCGGTCGGAGGCGCAGACGCCGCATGGTACTGGCCGTGGGGCGGCGAGTCGAAGGAGAAGACGGCCCGTCAGCGCGTCTCCGAGCTGATGGAGCCGGTGTCCGTCATTCTCGACGAGGCGTCGGACTTCGCCGAGCAGGGCAAGGTCGAGGAGGCCGTCGAGGCGTACAAGCGCGCCCAGGCGGAGCTTGTCCGCATCGAACTCGAGAACCCCGACAAGGCGAAGACCCCTGCGTTCGCGACAATCCGCACAAAGCACGCGTACATCGACTCCGCCATAGACTCGCTCTATTTCCGCCAGGCGCGCCAGAACGCCAAGACCGTCGCAGTGACGGATACCACCGAACTTGAGAAGAAGTACGCGCGGCTCAAGGCCGGCGAGATGGCTGCGGAAGGGGTGCAGACGGCAGCCGGGAAGCGGCAGGCCGAGGAGCTTGAGGAGAACGGCGTCGTCGAAGGCGCGCGGAAGGGGCCGGACGCCGGGAAGGCCGCAAAGCCCGCCGAGGGGGAGGTGGCCGAGGAGTCCGAGGAGAC
>JAEEGK010027895.1_pt1 | contig 11368 bp, 4 predicted proteins | sample 8958771 | NCBI WGS metagenome assembly JAEEGK01 (sample SAMN16246547, study PRJNA631951) | gut metagenome | biome: gut microbiome; feature: rumen; material: SC-attached | host: Bos | place: Iran: Karaj | collected 2018-10 | reverse complement strand
ATAATATATATAAAAATAAGAGGTAAAAACTCATTTAATAAAAAATAATTTGTTAAAAAATTATACATACACAATGTGTTTTTTTTTCTTTATTTTTACATCTCTTTTTTTCATCATAAGAATAATAGAATCGAGTTTCGGAAATATCTTCATTTAATGCTTTATAACTTTCTACTTCAATAATTTCATAAAATGGTTTTTTAAAAGATACATGTTTTTTATTATGTTTTTGATTTATATTTTCATTTATTTTTTCATTTTCATTATTTGATTTTGTACTTGCTGATGTTGTTAATGTTTTTTCATCTTTTTTTAATTCACTTTCTATATTATTATCTAAATTATTAATATTATCATTATTTAATTCATGTGATTCTATTTTTGACATTTTTTTATTTTTATTATTTTTTTAATATTAATTTAAGGAAAAAGGAATAAAAATAAAAAATAAACATAATTTATATTTTTTTATATTAAAATCAATTTAATAATTTGTAAAAATATTTATATTTTAAATTTCAAAATTTGTAGAAATTAATTTTATTAAAGTATAAATATCACCAAATACTATTTCTTTCTCAGAATTAATTTTCTGAAAATATTTTTTAATTCTTTCACCTTGATATTTTTTTAATTTATTAAATTGTTGAATTATAATATTAATAGCAATAACAATTATTCTTTTTTCAAATTCAATAACTTTATTTTCTTTATAACAAATAATTTCAAAAGCTTTTTTTTTATCATTAATCACAAAAGGAATATCTTTTTCTTTTCCTTCTTCAACTTCCCATTTACTAATATCTTTGCTTTCAAATAATTCTTCTTTTTTTAAATTTAAATTATTAGAAAATGATTCATATTCATTTCTTTGATTTTGAAATTGATTTATTATAGTGTCTAATTCATTATATTCCATATTCATATAATCAAAATATTCTAAAAAATCTTCTTTGAAAAATTTACTTTGAATAGAATATGAATTTGACCAAGTTGAAAAAATATTATTTAAATCTAAATAAATTTTTTTCATTTCATTACTTTGTCTAATATCTTTTGCTTGTACTGATAATTTTTCAAACAAAACACTAATTTCTTTCATATGATTTGAAATCAAATTAAAATCATTAATTAATGTATTAAAAGAATTTTTTAATTTATTATATAAATCAATTGTAGGTACCATTATTCTTAATAAATTATTTACATATATTGATTTGTCTTTATTTAATGTAACTTTTATTTCTCCTTTTATTGTTTTAAAATTACTTAAATTAATATTTAAATTAAATGGATTTGAATCAAGATTTTTTTTATATTTTTCAAAATTACTTTCATCTAAAGTTAAAAAGTGTAATGTAATAGGAGAAGTTCTTAATATTTTTTTCCTTAAAATTCCATTCATAAATCTTATTAAATATCTTACTTTCATATCTAAACTTTCTTTTTCTGTACTAGAAATTTCATCATTTTTTTTTTTTGAAAAAATCGAAATATTAATATTTGATAAAAAAACTTCTTTAATTAATGGAGGAACTAAAATAAATGGATATCTTGAATTTAATTGGTTTTTATACCATTCAAAATCAATATAACTTCTTCTAACTTTTGAATTTAATTCTTCTGTTGTTATTAAAAATGTAATTTGTTGTTTACTAAAAAAACTTTTTTTTTCTTTTATAGGTTCACTTATTTTTATATTTATTCTTTTTTTTTCTTTTTCAAATTCCATTAATTTTGTTTCTTGTTGTTTACTTGTTTTTGATTCAAATTCACAATCAGAATATAATATTTCAAATGATGTTGCTTTTTTATTTTGTTTCATATTTAATGATTTAAGTGAAATATTTAGTTGTTCTGTTTTAAAATCTTCTATTAATTTTTTAAGTTCATTTAATGAAATTGAATTTATCTCTATTCCTCTAATTCTTACTATGTAATTTGATAAATCTTCAGGGTTATATCCTTTTTCTATTATATTATCATTAATATAATTTTGTTTTTCTTTTTCCATAATTATTTAAATAATTAATATTTTTTTTATGTTTAATAAATAATCAATTAATAAATAATTTTATGATTGTATATTTAATTTTAATTTTCTTAATTATATGAATGTTTTTTTTTATACAGAAATTTTATTTATATCAAATATTAAAATAATTAATTTGAATGATTTGAAGAAGAAGAAGATAAAGAAGAAGAAGAATTTGAACTTTTATTATTTGAATTTTCATTATCTTCAACAACAGATTTAGAATTTTCCTCTTTTATAACAGATTGTTCTATTTCATAAATTTGTGCTCTTCTTTTAAATTTTACTTTTATATTTGAATTATTAATATCAATCATTATTCTTTTTGAATAGTTAATTACATAATCTATTAAATCCATTCTAAATTGCTCTTCTCTAATTACTTTTATTGTTTTTTCTTTCATACATTTATAACATTTTGTAAATGTTATTAATTTTTTAATTGCCCAACTATAATTTACAGTTAATTTATTATTTGAATTAAAAATATCTTTATTTTTTGTAATTTCATCTATTTTATATACTTCAAAAAATTTTTTATTTAAATAATATGGATTTAAAGTCTGAAAAAAATGTTCTTCTTGCATTTCATTAATAGAATTAATATATTTAATTAAAGACTCACTTTTAAATCCAATAACTTCTTCAATATTCTGATAAATACTATTATGATTATTATATTCATCTTCCACAGTTTTATGAATAAGATAATATTTACATAATTCAATTAAAACATCATAAAAAAAAACATATTGTTCTCCTTTATAAGAATAAGTATAAATTTTAAGTAAAGAACAAAGTCTAATAAAATCATTAATTTTAATAGAATTAATACCTAAAGGATGTCCAATTCTATAAGTAAATTTCTGTAATTGTTCTATTTTCATAAATCCAGTACATTTTTTATCAATTGTAGCCCATATACTTTTAAATTTATTAATATCACCAGTTTTCATTTCTTCTAAATTCATAACATAGGTATCATCCATAGCACAAGAAATAACAGCAGAAAAAAAATCTAAAAACATTATCATACTTAAAATAATAAAACTAATATAATAAGGAAAACCTAAAATTGTACCACAACTATTATGATTTTTATATAATTCTTCATTTGTCATTTCTATATTATATTTACAATCAAAAAATCCATTTCTATCAATTGTACTTTCATGCATTAATGTATTCCAATTTCCTCCTGATGATATTCTTATTAAAATTAACATTGAATTTATAAAATTTTGAAAATTCCATTTCTCACTTATTATTTCTTGATATTTTAAATCGTAAAAGAGATTCATTCCTACTATTGCATATATGTATATTGTTATGAAATATAATATTAATACATTTAATACTCCTGGAATAGAATTAAAAAATAAATTTAATACTTTTCTTAAACTTTTTATTCTTCTTAGTAATTTTAATACACGACCTACTCTTAATATTTTAAAAATTGTTGTTTCTAATTCATCATTTAGGAATGATATATAATTTTTAAATGAAAGTGTGATTATAAATTCACAGACTACAATAAAATCAATTAAATTCCATCCATTTTTAAAATAATATAATCGATAAACATAAATTCTTAAAATTGCTTCAACTAAGAAAATATAACTTATTAAATTATTTAATTCTGATAAAAAATTTTTTGATATTTCATCTTGTCCAGGATATTCATATATTAAAGTAAATAAATTTGCAATAATACATGCACTAATTACAGCTTCAAAATATGCACTATCTAAAATATTAATTAATACTTTTATGATTGAATCTCCTTTTAATTGTTTTTTTGGAATTTCAACTTTAAATAAATTTTTAAATATTTTATAAAACTCATTTTGAATAGGTAATTTATAATGAAAATTTTCAATTTTTTCTTTTTCTTTATAGTAATTATCACTTAAAATAACAATAACTAAATTAAAAAGAAAAAAAAAAGAAAAGACCATATAACCTACAAAAAAAAGAGCCCATCTATAACTATTATCTCTAATAGGTTGTTTATCAATTTCACCAGAATCCATAGCAATATACATATATTTAACCCATCCCTCAGTAGTCATCATTTCAAAAAATAAAATAAAACCAGATTTAACATTATCTAAATTAGGATAAATAGTAATCCAATCACCACCATAATCTAAACAATCCCATTTTGTTTTAACATTTGGCATATATTCTCTTGGTATGTTACTAAAATCACATCTTGAAAATCTTCCTCTAAAGTAATTTACTCCAATTATATCAAATATTAAAATTATTAATAATTCAATTAATATTAATTTTAGTAATTGAATTAAACTTTTATAATATGCTTTTAATGTTGCTTTGAGACGTCTACTTAATCCTATTAATTTCTTAATTCTTACTAATCGAAATAATTTAATTATTCTTAAAATACCTAATTGTTTATTTTTATCTTGTTGTGAATTTGATGTTATTTTAATTATTAATATTAAATATATAATTGAGAAAATTAATGAACAAAAATCTATAAAATTATATTCATATCTTAAATAAGAATTTTCACCATTAAATAAAAAACCAAATGAAATTGATTTTAATAAAGCTTCTATTATAAAAATAAAGGTTGATATTGAATCTATTATATATAAATAATTTTTTCTTTTTAAATTTGTTTGAGATGGAGAATCAAAAGCCATTATAATTAAACTAATTGAAATATTTATTATTATTAAAAATTTAAACCATTTTCCATCTTGAATAATATTAGAACATAATAATCTAAATTTATTTGTTGGAGAAAAAAGCATTAAACTAGTTCTTTCTATTTTAATTTTACTTGTCATATTTTTTATTTTTTTTGTAAATTTTTCACTAGAATTAATTTCAATTCCTATTATTCCTCTTCTTTTATAACTTTTAATTAGTGTACTATTTTTTTTTTCTTTTATACAACAATCTAAAAAATTTTTTATTCCATCATATATTTTATACCAAACATTTTTAATTTTTGATTCTATTTGATTCATTGAAGAATCAACCTTTTTAGATTCTTTATGTTTTTTTTCAAATAAAACAATTTCATTATCTTTTTGGTAATTAGTAATTAAAATTGACAAAAATAAATTGAGTAAAATAATATGACAAATAATAATAGTACTTATAAAATAAAAATTAGAACTTCTTTTATATATTTTAGCATATTCATATAAAGTATTTGGCCAATTATTTCCAATTAAAATAGTAAAAACTGTCACTAATGAATTTTGAATATTATTAAAATTTTCTCTTGGTGCAATAATTTTGGAATAATAATAATTAAATTCATCTTTTTTATCATATAAAAAAATAGAATTGGCAAATAATTCTATTCCTGCAATTGCAAAAATAACAATAAAAAAAAATAACAAAATACAATAATAAAATAAATCTCTTAATGATATTATAAAAAATTTTACAAATTGATTTAAAAATCCACCGTCTCCAAAATATCTTAATAATTTAATATAAAGAATTGCTCTTAAAGAACATAAAGATGAATTTGCATTATCTAAAGTATCTCTATTTGATGAGACATAAATTATTTCAAATAAACCTAAAATTATAATAATAAATTCTATAATATTAAATTTATCTTTAGTCCAATTTTTAAATCCTAATATAATAATTTTAAAAATAATTTCTAAAATAAATATTGATGTACAAATAATATTAATTATTCTTATAATATTTTCTAATTTATTATTCATTGGATATTTCAATAAACATATAAATATAATATTTAAAGTAATTATTATATAAATAAATGAATTAAAAAATATAAATTCAAATGTATTACTATATTCATCTAATATCAAATATTTTATTTTATCATAAATTATTTGTTTTACTTTTATAATCATACTGGAATTGTTTTTCTTTTCTTTATTTTTATTGTATTTAATTGACATTAATTTATTATTATCTTTTGTAATCATATTTTCTTCATTAAAATTTGGATTATTTTCAAAAATGTATTTTAATTGTTTATTATAATTTACACCTAAATTATTATTATATGAACTACTATAATTAGAAAAATTTGTTTTTAAATTATTTGATGTATTTCCATTATAATTGTTTTCTTCACTAGAAACAGAATTTAATTTTATAAATCTTGATTGCCTCCTATTTGGACTTTTTGAAATTGGAGATCTTAATCTATTAAAAAAATTAGTATTGATTTTCTTAAAATTATTTGTAGTTTTTTTATTTAATAAAAATAAATCACTTTTTTTTCTATTTCTAAAAATATTTAATTTATCTTGAATTTCTTCTTTAATTACTATTTTCATAGCATCATATTGAGCAGATAGACATAATTTAATAATAAAAAAACCTCCAATAATAATAATACTATTAAAATATAAAATTGTAGAAGATTTTGAACAACCATCTAAAAATTTAGTTAAATCATTACTCCAATTTTGAAGTGTTATAAATGAAAAAGAAGTAATTAAACTACTAATTATATTATCAAAATTTAAAAGACCAAAATGTAACCAAATATTTTGATTTAAAAATTCATCACTTCTTTTAAAAGAATCCATAGTAATATTTAATTTGAAATATTTTACAATATCAAAAAAATTTACACAAAAAGAATTTTTAGGACATTGAAAAGTTCCAGTATAATTATAAGGAGAACAAATTCTATCACTTACAGGAATACTTTGATAATAAGGAATACCAGTATTATTATAATTATCATTTATCTTAATTGGATATTCTCTACATCTATTATAAATTATTCCATTAAATAATTGAATACCTAAAATTGCAAAAATTAAAATTACAAATAATAAAAATAAAAAAACTCTTCCTAAAGTGGGTAAAGATATAATTATTGAATTAACTAATTTACTAAGTCCACTTAAATAAGTCATATCTTTCATTAATCCTATAAATTTTAAACAACGAAATACACATAAATTCCCCCAGTCTTCATATTTTATTTTAAACCATTGATAAATACATATAAAACAATCTATTATATTCCATCCATTTTTTAAATATGCAAATTTATGAAGAATTAAACCTTTTGCTAATATTTTTATAACCATTTCTAATGTAAATAAAATATTAATAATATTATTGATTTTATTTATTATTTTATCTCTTTCTATATCTTTTTTATATTCAATTAAACATTTTTCAAATTCATAATTATGAATTCGATAAAATTCACAAATTCTTATTTTAAATGTATAAAAGAATGATAAAAGAGAAGAAATAATTATTAAAATATACATAACAATATTAAAATATGGATTTTCAATCATTATTATTAATTTTTCTCGAAATTTATTATCTTTTGAAAATAAATATAATGAATTTTTTGAATAATATTTCTCAATTATTTCATTTATATTACTTCCATGATCAGATTCAAAAAATATATTACTTACTTTAGCACTTATAATCTAAAAAATTGTTTTTTTTGATTTTTAAAAAAATATTTACACTCATTCTATTTCTATTTCCTTTTGAGTTCATTTTGATTTAATTTTATAAAATAATAAATAAAATAAGTAAAATAAATGTCAGAAAATGATTTTCAATTTTATGAAAAAGATGAATTTTCATTTTTTTATAAATATTTCATAACTCAACATGTATTAGTTTCAAATCAAGGAAATTCCCAATTAGAAGCATTTATATTTTTATCTTTTTATTATATTCAATTTATTTCTGGTTATTTTTCACCTCAATTAGGAATATTAAATGAAACAAATGCAATAGATAAATTTTTATCAAAAATAGAAAAAATAACAAGATTAAAAAATTTTTTTAGAAATAATGAATCACATTATAAATTTGCATGTTATTTTTTTATTTTATTTCTATTAGTTTGTGGTATATATTATGGATTATTAATTTTTTTTTCACAAAAAGAAGTATTTTATGATTTTAAATTAAAATGTGTAAATCCATATACAAAATTTTATATGTATGTCTTTTATAATATGATTTTAGATATGGGAATGGCACATTTTTGTTTAAAGGGAAATGTAAATAGAATTATTATTAATGCAAATTGTTCATTTTCTCATGATCCTTTATTTTCTTTTTCATTGTTAATTGCTTTTATTTATGTTATAATTATTAATATTGCTTGTCAAACTTTTAATACTGATTCTTTTTATTTATCTAATTCTTATTTTGCTAAAGTTGATAGTCAATATGATATTATTATGATATTTCATTCTTTTTTTTATTCTTTATTGTTAAATGAACATGGTTTTTCTAAATATTTTTTTTTAATTTATAATTTTATAGTATCTTTATTTATTTACAAATATTATTTTTATTTACATTTATATTTTGAAAAATCAATATTTTTATTAGTAGCAATTTATCATTCTATATTAGTTTGGAGTTCATTTTTATTTTTAATATTTTATATTTTTCCAATTAATAATTTAGGTTTAATTTTCCTTATAACAAGTATATTAGTTGGTATATATACATATTCTTCATCAGTAAGTATTGATTATATTTTGATGTATAAAACACCATTTAATGAAATTAAAAATAAATATCATGCATTATATTTTATTAAAGAAATAATTAGACAAATAAATTCTTTTGATGATGATGAAGATGAAGGAAGAAAAACTTTATTATTTGGAATATTAGAAATTCATAAAATTGAATGTCCAAATCCAGAATGTGTATCAAAAGTAAAGACAAACATTTATCTTCCAAAAACAGGTGAATGGTCATTAGATGGTATCCCATCAATTAGAGATAAAATATTTTTAAGTCATTTTGTTGTTTCTTTACTTAATTATTGGTTATTACAAAATCAAAATTTTCCAGATATGTTAATGAATTTATCTTTATATTATTTGAAAATAATTGGAAATGTTTGTTTAAGTATTTATACTTATAAACAAGCTAAAAAAATGCCAATGACACAAATGGAATTTTTTTCTTTAATGAGATTAAAATTTATGATTAAAAATCATCTTGCACAAAATTTAAAAGCAAAAAATAAACCTGTTTATAATTTAGAAGAATTAGATTCTACTTTATACTTTAAATATGAAGAATTATCAAAAAATTTTATTCAAGAAATTACTAATGATGTTAATTATTCACTTACTTTTTGGAATAATTTAAAAAATAATATAAATTCTATTAATTATAATGAATTCTTTTTATTAACTGAAAAAATAAGAATGACAAAAATAAAAATAACAAAAATATTCAATGAATTATTTAATATATATAATAGAGCAAATGAAATATTTGAATTATATTTATCATATATAGATATAATTAATAATGATTATTTAGTAAAAAGAAATTTAGAAGTAATAAAAAGAAAATATGAAAAACAAATTACTGATTTAATTAAAGTAAATTATTATAATATTTTATTTGGAAAAGATACAGGAATTATTATAGGTTCAGGAGATAAAGGAAAAGAAGGAATGATTATAACATCAAATAAAATAATTTCAGAACTTTTTGGATATACTCAGGAAGAATTAAAAGGAAAATTTATAAATATTTTAATGCCAAAGAATTTATCTAAAATACATAAATCATTTATATCAACATATTTTGAAATAGGAGAAAAAAATTTTTTAGGTAAAAAAAAAATAAAATCATTTGGTAAAGATAAAGATAATAATATATTTTTAATTAAATTAATGTTAAACATATTTCCAATATTAAATGATATAGTATCATTTGTAGTAATGATAACAAAAGATAAAACTGAAGATTTAATATTAATAGATAATTATTTTAATATTCAAGGTATTTCATCTCGTTTAATGTATAAATTAAATATTGATAACAAACAATTATTTACAAAATATAATATTCCATTTTATGCAATTTGCAAACATTTTATAGGATTATATAAAAATATGAGTATTAAAAAAAAGAAAAAAGATAAAAATTCATCATCTTCAACTCCAAATAAAAAAAATTTAGATGTTAAAAAAACTCAAAGTATAGTTCAAAAAGATTTTAAAGATAAAATTAATAGTGAATCACTATATCAACCAACAACAATAATGGATTCTGGGATAAGTGTTGAATTAATGAATACATTTCATAATAATTTAAATCAATCAATAAATAATGAAAACAATAATAATTCAATTAATAATAATAAATTAAATCCTACTCCAACTCCTACACCAAATCCTGATTCTAATTATTCTATTAATAAAAATGATAATTTAAAAAATAATTATCAAAGATCATTTTTTTTTAGACAAAGTTATCATAAAATAAATGAAAAACCAACTCCTATTGAAGATATTGATAATTTACCACCTCCTCATCAATTATTAGATACTAATGAGAATATTGAATTAGAATGTGAAATTAGAATACCTTATTTTATTTTAAATTTTAGGGATAGTATGAAAAATAATAATAATGATAAAGATGAAATTGATGATATTAATGTAGATTCTATTATTGAAGAAGGAAATGAAGAAAATTCCAATGATGATTCTAATATAGAAGATGAGGAAAAAATTCCAATGAAAGATGAATCACTAAAACATAAAAATACTAATTCAAATCCTTCAACTCCGATTTCAAATAATAATTATAATAATTATAATTTCAATAATGAGAAAGATAATAATAAAAATAATTCAAATGAAGTTATAAAAAATAAAAATGTTAATCAAAATATTAAAATTGAACCTTATAAAAGTGAAGAAGAAATATTATTTATTAATAAAATTAATAAGTATAAAATTTTATTTTTGAAAGGTAATTATAAAGAATTAAAAGATTATATTCATATTTGCAATAATGAAGAAAATATAACATTAGAAAATAAATTTAATTTAATATTTGAAAAATATCATTTTGGAAAAAAAGAAATAGCATATTGTATAAAAGTTTTTGAAAATAAAGAAGCAGATGAATTTATGGATGATGAATATGATGATGAAGAAATAATAAATAATTTAGCATCACATAACGAACTTAAAAATGAAATTCGATTTGATAAGAAACAAAAAACTGAAAGTTTAAGAAAAATATTTTCAATATTCCCAGAAGATAGACAAGGAGTTGAAGATTTATATAAAGAATTTTTAAAATTATCAAATGAAGATTCATATTTTAAAGATATATTAATTAAATGTAAAGAAGAAATAATAAAAAATAGTGTTTGTCATGGAAATACTAAACAAGAAACTTTAATGGATGATGAAAATTCATCTCAAACTTCTCAAAGTACTTATAATGAGGATTTATCTAAAAAAAATAGAATTGAAGAAATAAGAAATAATTCACTTAAGAATGTAGCCAAGTGTTATATTTGAAAATATTATACTA
>JAEEGK010027893.1_pt1 | contig 11369 bp, 9 predicted proteins | sample 8958771 | NCBI WGS metagenome assembly JAEEGK01 (sample SAMN16246547, study PRJNA631951) | gut metagenome | biome: gut microbiome; feature: rumen; material: SC-attached | host: Bos | place: Iran: Karaj | collected 2018-10 | reverse complement strand
TTACAAAATGCACTTCATACAAGAAGCTTCCAAAGGCTGCCCGCGAGTACGTAGAGTTCATCGAAGACTTCACAGGCACAAAGGTTGGAATCGTTTCTGTAGGTGCAGACAGAAACCAGACTTTCGTACGTGAGAAAATCTGGCGCTAAAACGAGGCCGCAGTGAAAAGAATACAATACATCACAGTTTTCTTCATCATTCTTTTCACTGTGCTCCTTACTGCCTGTGGTACTACTTCGCAAATCATAAATGAGCCTGCCGAAAACGTACCGCTTACGCAGGCACCCGATAATGAAAATCAGCATAAAAAACACGACAAAGATACAATAACCCTTCTTTTTGCCGGTGACATTATGGCTCACTCGGTAAACTACTATATTACAACCTACGAAAAAATCTGGCGCGATGTACGAGATGTAATTTCTGAACAAGATCTCGCCTTTGCAAACATCGAAGCTCCAGTTGATACAACAAAACCAGCTTCATCTTACCCAAGCTTTAACATGACACGTAAATACGTACAGGCTGCAGTTGATGCCGGCTTTGATGTATTTTCACTATGCAATAATCATACCAACGATCAGTACAAAAACGGTATTCTCGAAACAATAAAAACAACTCAGGCAATTACCGAATATACAAAACAACAGTTCGGAAACGATATATATTTTTCAGGTACAAAACAAAATCCGTCAGCAGAGCTTTCTGCCCTTACCTACAATTATTTTACGGCAAACGGCTGGAAAATTCTTTTTCTTCCAATTACAGAGCTCTTAAACCGCCCGGATGCTTCTGAATACATCAATTTTATTAAACCAACTGATGAGTCGCGCAAGGCTTTTGTTAAGTACGCAAAGGAATTACGTCAGAAAAATCCGTGTGACCTTTTTATTATTTCTGTACATACAGGCGAGCCTGAATATACAAGAAACATAACCGAACGACAAAATCAGTTTTATATGGATTTACTTGAAGCTGGAGCTGATTTTGTATGGGCAAATCATGCTCATATTATAAAAGACCGTAAGCTTGTAATTGATACAAAAACCGGCCGAGACAAGCTTATAATGTATGCAAACGGCAACACAATTTCAGGCCAGCGAACAAAGCCTGAGCTTACTGCAAAAAATCCAAACGGAGAACGTGACAATACCGGCGACGGACTTTTTTACATTGTCACAATGCACAGAGAAAAAGACGGTTCCATGAAAATCAAAAAATGTGAACCTTATTTCATAACAACCTACATAAACACTGCAAACGAGTATGTTATAAAACCGCTTAATCAGAGTTTTGTAGATTATCTTTACGACGTTCCGCGAACAAACTGGGCAAAGTATATTGAACGCCGTATTAAAATCAATAAAGAAGCAACAAAGGATTATATAGAATGGCAATAGATTATAAGTCTCTTCCAGTTTATGCACAGAAACAGAAAATTTTAGACTGCCTTGAAAATAATCAGGTAGTAATTGTAGAAAGCCCTACCGGTTCGGGTAAAACAACACAGATTCCGGTAATTTTATACGAAGCAGGCTACGCTACAAACGGAATGATTGGTGTTACTCAGCCACGCCGTATTGCAGCACTCAGCGTAAGTGAATTTATTTCAAAGCAGTTAGGAACAACTTACCCGGGACTCGTCGGTTATAAGATGCGCTTTGAAGATTATACAAATCAGGAAACCCGCATCAAAATCATGACAGACGGAATCCTGCTCCAGGAAATGAAGCTTGACCCGTGGCTTTCAAAATACAGCGTACTCATGATTGATGAAGCACACGAAAGAAGCCTTAACATTGACTTTGTACTTGGACTTGTAAAACGTGTTTTAAAAGAACGCAGCGACTTCCGCGTAATCGTAAGCTCGGCTACAATGAACACTCAGGTTTTCAGCGAGTATTTTGACAACGCACCTATTGTTTCAATTGACACAGTAACTTACCCGGTTGCCCTTGTTTACGATCCGGTTCCAGGCGGCTCAACTACTACAACAGACTCTGGCTGCGACCAGATTCTCACAAAAATTTATAACACAGTAGACCGTGTTCTCGACAACGACGAAGAAGGAGCTATTCTCATTTTCCTTCCTGGTGAAAAAATCATAAAGGACTGTATGGACAAGCTTTACTACTCGCCTATCGGCAGAAAGCTTCATATACTTCCGCTGTACGGACGCCTTCCTAAAGAGGAACAGGAACGCGTTTTTGAAAAAGCACCGGAGGGAAAACGTAAAGTCGTAATTTCTACGAACATTGCAGAAACCTCTGTAACAATCAGCGATGTTACAACAGTAATTGATTCGGGACTTTGCAAGCTGAATTTTTATAATCCTAAAAACTTTACTTCGAGCCTTATTGAATCCACTGTTTCACGCGCTTCGTGCAACCAGAGAAAAGGACGTGCAGGACGTACTCAGCCGGGTACCTGCTATCGTCTTTACTCACGTAAGGATTTTGACACACGTCCAGAATACACAACAGAAGAGATTTACCGCACAGACCTCAGCGAGGTTGTACTGCGCATGAGCGAGCTTGGTATTACAGACTTTTACGACTTTGATTTTATTGCAAACCCTGGACGCGAAGGAATTATCGGTGCAGTTGATACGCTCCATATGCTTGGTGCCCTCGAAGAAGACAATACACTTTCAAGCATTGGACAGATGATGGTTAAGTTCCCGCTCGAACCGAGAATCAGCCGTATTATAGTTGAAGCAATTATGCGCTTCCCGGATGTTCTCGACAAGGCTCTTGTTGCTGCTTCCTTCCTCTCTGCAAACTCTCCTTTTGTTTTACCACCAAACGAAGAAATGGAAGCACGCAAGGCTCATCACCGTTTCCAGGATATTCAGGGCGACTTCTGTACCTACCTTAATATTCTAAAGGCCTTTCAGCAGACAGATAACCGCGAAAAGTTCTGCAAGAAAAATTATCTTGACGAACGCGTAATGGCCGAAATTGAAAATATCAACGAGCAGCTTATAGAAATTGTAAGTGAAAAAATGGGCATTCCTGTTGTCGAAGGAAAAGGCAGTATGCAGGATTACCTTTGCTGTATTGCAGCCGGCATGATTCAGTTTGTATGTATCCGTACCGGCCGCGAAAGTTACCGCAGCCTTACTGCAGACCACATATGCATTCACCCTGGCAGCGTTATGTTCAAGAAAGACCCGGTATTTATTGTAGCTGGAGAAATCATCCGAACAAGCCGCATTTATGCTTCAAGTGTTTCGCCTCTTACCCGCCCTATGCTTGATATAATTAATCCTGATTTATTTGATAAATTGATGGCCTGCAAAAAAGAACGTGAAAGCTCACGCGAAGCACGCATGCTTGAACAGGAAAGAAACAGAACTGCAAAGGCTCTACGCCGACAGGAAGCAGAACTTCAGAAAAAGAAAGGTAAAAAAGGCAAAGGCTCAGATACTACAGAAGACTCTCCAATTCCGGAAGATTCACTTTCTCTTGGAGGCTTCCTCTTTGCTACAAAGAAAATCAAAGGAAAAAAGACAGCCCTGCTTCCGCTTGATCAGCTTATACAGGCCCTTCAAAACGAAAACAATAAAAACAAACTCAACAACGCAGGCCAGATGAAAGGAACCATAATCACAAATGATAACGGTTCTCTTCTTGCAGGAGAAAAAGTTTCTCTCATTATGGAACTTGCAAAGAATCTCGAGCTCCGTCCACTCCCGGAAAAAAAGTGGAACCGCCACATGAACGTAAATGTAAACGACCCGATTCAAAAGGAACAGCTCGTAGATTCCCTTGCCTTCATTTTGAGAACCGCAATTGCAAAGCAGAAGGGCCGCGAATACGGATTTATTACACTTTATAATAATGGAAACGGCAGTTACTGGTTTAAGGTATCACGCGGATTTTCAACAGCACTTATGGAAAGCCATTCAAGTCTCGAGACTCTCGTAGAAGAAAATGTAGAATGGACAAAGGAAGAAGCCGGAGCAATCAATAAAGCCCTGGCTCTTGTAAACTCGCTGTATAATTAGTCTGTACTAACTCAGGTCTCTAGCCCTGAAATTTCAAAAGCATAATTGTCATATCATCCTTTGAAGGCTCCATACCTTTAAAGGCTGCTATGTCTGAAATTATATCATTAAGCTGATTATCAGCCGGCTTATTAATATTTGCCGCAAGTATATTTATTAAGCCCTGCTGTCCCAAACGTCTTCCGTCTGGTGCACAACAGTTTATTACACCGTCGGTATAAAGAATAATTTCGTCACCCTTTTCCATAGTTACATCAACTGAATCATAATATGGTTCAATTGAACTAAGACCAATAGCTCCTACAGCAAGAGTTGAATTATTCAGTACGTCAAAAGAATCATTTCTTTTTCTGTAAATAACCGGAATCTGATGTCCTGCATTAACAAGCTCTATTTCTCCAGAACCGTCGGCTTTAATATTCTTCATGCGAATAAAAATACCGGTAAGGAAGGTATCTACCTCACCCTTTTCAACATTAAATCTGGTATTAATATTATGAACCATATTTACAATGTCATTATTTATATTCTCATAAAATTCCTGCTTAAAAATATTCTTTGCAAGCAGAGTAATAATACCCGTAGAAATACCATGACCTGAGGAATCAAAAATACCAAGGCCGCTTATTTCACGAACTGCTCCTTCCTCTTCTCCTTCGGTTTTCTTGGGATAAATATCATAAAGGTCACCGGAAATACTAGCCAGAGGAATACATGAACATGCAATATCCCAGCCCTTAAAGCTGCTTACCTCCTGACTGAAAAATGACTTTTGAATTACAGACGCCATTTTATTTTCAGAGGCAAGAACCTCCTTCTGTTCAACAAGCTCATTTTCAGTCATGTAAATTCTATACTTCAGGAAGACAGAAAAAATAACCTCAAAAAGATATAAAAGTGGAAAACGGGTTCTGAACACAGTTGTATACTCATAAATAAACGGAGTATTGCTGAGAGGCGTCCACATACCGATTACCAGCATGAGAAATACTGAAAAATTTAGAATAATAAAACCTGTATAAGGAATAAGATAAAGTGTAAAAAGAGGAACTACCGTAATCCAGATAATTCCAAAGCCCTCTGTTCCCCCGGAATATAAAAACCAGACTGTAAGCAGAGTTACCATCAGCGAGGCTGAAACATAAAAGCAGGTCAGCTTTTTAGTGATTTTTGTATAAACGAATGTCACCAGCATTAATAAAGCATAAGCCAGTGTTGAAAATACAACTTTATAATTAGAATCTATTAATGAAATAGCGGCTAAAATAAACCCCTGTATTGCAATCACAAGACAGATGAAACAGGTCATGTGATAATTTCGCTTGGCAATATATTCAGCGTTTTCTTTTTTATTTAGCATCAGCTTCGTTAACAGATTTCTCATTTTTTGCTTCGTCTTCATCCTCGATTGAAAGCATTTTTTTGATGCGATTTTTTACACCAGAATTTGCTTTCTTATCTGCATAGATATTCCGCATTACGGGTACTGCTGAACTGAACTTATTTGTCTTATAAATATCCAGACCAAGACTCTGAGTAGTAGAATCCTTTGAACCCAGATATTTTATACATATTTCATCATAAGCCGAGTTTTCATATTTAGCAAGTTCTTTTCCAATTGCATAACGCAAGTCCTTTCTCTTGTCATCCTTAAGACATTCGTCTGCAAGCTCGAGAATTTCGTTCTGACCGGTATGCCCTTCTTTAAGAAGCACTTCTACAATCTTTTTCTTTGTGGCATCTCCAACCTTTTTTTCTTTAAGCTGATTTACCATAAACTCATTGCCTTCTTTTGTATTTACGGCGGCCAGAGAATTATAGGCTTCGTCCTTTATTACCTTTTCACTGTCATTTTTAGCGCGATAAATAAGGAATTGAGTAGCATCGGTCATTTTGTTTTCGCGGACAGTTTTTATTGCTTCCTGTCTTACACGCCAGTGCTCATCGCGTATTCCCTGAAGGATTGTCTGCTGTGCTTCTACTACATTCGGAAAATGTGAAAGACCTTTTATTACATACTGTCGAAGGTTCGGATCATTTTCAGAAAAGAGCTCTACAAGCACCGGAACAGATTCCTTCTTTTCCATAAGACCAAGAGCTTCTGCCGCATACATTCTTACATAAAGATTTTCATCCTCATCTTCGGCAACTTCAACTACCTTGTCCCAGGTTTGAACTGCATGCATCTTACCGCAGGTTCTCATGAGAGTCTGTCGCTGTGCATCGCTAAGATCTTCTCGTTCAAGATATTCTACAAGGAACATTGCTTCTGAAGGTCCACCAATTTCTCCAATAGTTGCAATTGCATCATTAAAGTAAGAATCGTTTTCTGCTTCTATAAGTGCAAGCACAGCAGGAATTGCTTCCTTTGTTTTTACGGCAGACACATACTGAAAGCAGGCCTTTACTAAGTCGTTGCGTTCCTCGTACGGATCGTTCAGAGTTTCTACGGCATAGTCTTCGAGACAAGGATCTTCGAGCTGCTTAAAATAATTAAGCACCTTCTGTTTGATAACTGTATTTTTTGATACCTGGAAAACGTCGTAGATTTCTTCGGTAAAACGCGGGTCTTCATTTTTGATAAGTTCATCTATAAGAGAAGAAATCTCTGACGGTACACCGTACTTTATTGTATTAGATTTATTCTCATAATCCTTTTCGCTTTCATCCTTTTCTGCAGCCTTGGCTGCCTTTTCTTTATCAATTGGCTTTGGACGTTTTGAATTCGGAATCTCAGAGATACCACCCTTTGAAGCTTTTATGGAAGAGGTAGAAGTGCTTTCGGCCACAGGTGCAGCATCAGCAGCATCGGCACCTTCTGCTTCCTGTGCGAAACAGATATTTATTGAAGCAAGTATTAACAAAAACAAAATTATCTTTTTCATACTTATACCCCCTGACTAAACTTCTCCAGGAATTCTTTTCTGTATTCCTCAAAGCGGTCTTCATCTATTGCCACACGTATTTCTTTAAGCATGTTGTTTAAGAAATACAGATTATGGTAGCTTGCAAGAATACTGCTCAAAATTTCCTGTTCCTTAAAAAGATGTCTTAAATAACTTCGGGAATAAGTGCGGCAAACTTTACAATTACATTCACTGTCTACAGGACCAAAGTCATGTGTCCATCGCTCCTGCTTGATGCTCAGCATTCCCCGGCGGGTAAAGTATGAGCCGTTTCGTGCATTGCGGGTTGGCAAAACACAGTCAAACATATCAATTCCAGCAGCTACTGCATCAAGAATATACTCAGGGGTTCCAATTCCCATAACATACTTTGGTTTATCCTCTGGAAGATACTGCACTGTATAATTCAGATATTTAGTAAATTCTGCAGGCGGCTCCCCTACACTAAGGCCTCCAATTGCAATTCCAGGCATATCAAGCGAGCTTACAAACTCAGCACTTTTTTTGCGAAGGTCTTCGAAAAAGTTTCCCTGTACAATAGGGAACAGCATTCCTTCGTAGCCGACTTCACGCTGCTTTTCCCATTCACCCTTTGCACGAAGCAACCAGTCGCTTGTAATACGCAAAGCCTTTTCAGCTTCCTTGCGCTCTACTCCCCAGCCCGAGCATACATCAAGCTGCATCTGAATATCGGAATTAAATTTTGTCTGAGTCTGAACAACATTTTCCGGAGTAAACATGTGGTAGCTGCCGTCAATATGACTCTGAAAGCGAACACCTTCATCTGTAATCTTTCTTAATTTAGAAAGCGAGAAAACCTGAAAGCCACCGGAATCTGTAAGGAAGTTTTTCTTCCACTGTGAAAATCCGTGTAAACCACCAGCCTCTTTTATCAGGTCTGGACCCGGACGCAGAAAAAGATGATAAGTATTTGCAAGGATAATATCAAAATCAATTTCTTCAAGAAAATCCTTTGGCATTGCCTTAACAGTTGCGTTAGTTCCAACAGGCATAAAAACAGGAGTACGCACATCTCCATGTGGAAGATGCAGAGTACCAGTACGGGCGCGACTGTCTTTATTCTTGTGCTTTATATCAAATATCTTTAAAACTTCACTCATAAAAAATCCTTAAATCTTCATATATAAAAGCTACGTGCGGGCAAAGCGTAACAGCACCACACTGATTATAGTAAAGAAAATTACCGGTGACCATGCGCCGGAAAAAGCAGAAATGTATCCGTGCTTTGCAAGAACCATTGTTACCATCATTGTAACATAAAAAAGCACCGAAGCGGAAATACATGAAGCAAGACTTATAAGCAGAACATTTTTTCGTGTTTTTCCGGTAAGTCCTATAGAAAGGAAAACAACAATAAACACAATAAACGGAAAGGCATATTTCTTGTAATATTCCGAAAGCTCTTCGTTATACGGAAGGCCGGCTTTTTTAAGATGCCTGATATAAACTCTTGCCTCGTTAGCCGAGACTGACTGAACATCTACATTTGTCTTACGGAAAATCTCATAAGACTCTGTAAGCATTTTTACATAATCAAAATTTACGTTTGTAATTTTGATGGTATCGCCTACCGGCTCATACTGCACCGGATTTTCCAGATCCCAAACCTGCCGTTCAGCGTTCCACAATGCCTGCTTACTGTAGATAACAGCCTGCAGTTCGCGCTGTTCTCCGCGGAAAACAAAGTAACAGGTTTTGAGCTTTTTCTGACTTTCTATATAACGCGCAGCCGAATAAATAATTCGGCCATTATCCGAAAGCACGATTACATCATTATTATTTTCATTTTTAGTTTTATTCAAAAGTGTATTCTGAAGCGTTGTTTTTTTCTCGTAAGTCTGTACAACAAATTTATTTTCAAAAACAAAAAGTCCGTAAGCCATAAAAAGGCTCATAATAAGCAGCGGAACTGTAAACCGGAAAAGCGAAACACCAGAAGCAAGCAGAGCCTGAATCTCGTTGGCAGCGTACATTTCACTGAGTGCATAAGAGGTTGAAAACAAAATTGCAACAGGCACGGCATACCATACAGTTTTTGGAACATAATAAGCCATTACCATCATAATGTCCTTACCGGAACAGTTGTTCTGAAGGTAGGTCGCAATATTCATAAACAAATCAACCAGATTCAATACAAGCGCAAAAAAGAACATGGCGCCAACAAACAGAGGAATTACTTTCTTAAAAAGATAGATTACAAGCTTCATATATTATTCCTCTATTTTTTCAAAAGCCTCATTAAAAATACGAGACCAAAAAATCCAATTAAAATATTCGGGGTCCATATACACCAGAAGGCATTAAGACCAACCTTAGTTACCATAAGCTGCCCTACAATCTGAACAGCCCAATATAATACACAGATTATAAGTCCAAGAAAAAGACCAATCATCTGACCATTATTCTTACCAAACAAAAAGGCCATGGAAAAAGCCAGAAGCGCAAAAAAGATTGAACCAAACGGAATTGCAAATTTTTTATGCCATTCCATAATCCAAAGATTCAGCTTGCGTAAAGTACTCGGGTTATCTGATTTTTCTTTCTTCATTTCGCTGAGTCGCTTTGTAAGGTCGTAGGTTGTCATTTCCCTTGGCGACTGAGAAAAAGTACCCAGAAAGGTAGAATCGAAAACATTCATTACAGTTCGTTTAGAACGCAGAATATCATAGTTATTTTTGTTGTCGGTTTTAATTGTAAGGACATTGGCATCGTTCATATCAAACTGCATTAATACACCTTCTTCCTTGGCACCAACAAGAACTGATTCGCCCGCTACTATGAGACGGTCATCGCCATCCTTAGAATCAATGATTACAACATCAGAAACCTTATTTCCGTCAACATTACCAATTACAATATTTGCAGTATCAAGATGTTTTACACTATTTGATTCAAGTTCAATTGAAGGAGTTGAGTTCATGATTTTTCTCATGAGCTTATTGTATTTAATTGTTCCCAGAGGAAGCAGATAATCGTTTACAAAAAAAGAGCCTATGGAAATAAAAATACCAAGAAGAGCAACCGGAATAAAAATCTTAAAAAATGAAATTCCAGCTGCACGGAAAATTAAAATTTCATTACTGCTCATCATACCGCCAAGGCTCATCAAAAAACCAACGAGCGTAGCAAACGGAGCTGACTGAGCAATAATGAATGGAAGACTGTAAACCATAATTCTCATTACATCAGTAAAGGGAGCTGATTTTGCCAGCAGATCTTCTACCGTAAGGAGAATCTGATTTACAAAGAAAATCATAAAAAAGAAAAAGAACGATACAAGAAAATACAGGAACAAATCTTTAAATAAATATTTTACGAGAATATTATTTTTAAGAGTTCCACGCTTCATCACGCGTACCTGAAATTTTGTATAATACAGGTGCGCAAGTCTTACACTGTGATTACGCTTTATTGTCTGAATCAGTTCCTTTGTTGTCATATTTATTTCTGATTGCCTGAAGCACTAACACCGGTTGAACCAAAGCCACCTGTTCCGCGTTCAGTTTCGCTGAGACTGTCAGTTATAGCAAAAGCTGCCTGTATAACCGGGGCTACAACCATCTGGGCAATACGGTCGCCGGAATTAACGGTAAAATCTGCAGTACCGAGGTTTATAAGTATTACTTTTATTTCACCACGGTAATCGCTATCGATTGTACCTGGAGTATTTAAAACTGTTACTCCGTTTTTTGCGGCAAGACCACTGCGCGGACGTACCTGAACCTCGTAGCCTTCCGGAATTTCAAAATAAAGTCCGGTTGGAACAAGAGCAGAACGGCCGGCAGGAATTGTAAGCGGCGCATCTAAAAGAGCGCAGAGGTCTGCACCTGCTGCGCCGCTTGTTTTATATTCGGGAATTATGGCTCCTTTCGAAGCCACACATTTTATGTTTACCATTTATTTAATCGAGAGCAAACCGCCGATAATCAGCAGATCCTTTGCAACGTTGAGAATCCAGAACATTGCATTTCCATCAAGCTTGTTTACACCGAAAGAACGGCTGAAAACATCTGCAACAACAGCAATAACAATCCAGAGCACAGTAAGAATAAGCATTACTGTATTGTCCCAGCTTCCAAGGTCACGGAAAATTGTGATTGCAATACAAACTCCGCCAATAAGCAGAAGAATTGCTACTACAATTACAAGAATCTTTGCAAGGTCGCCGCTGAAAATTTCATAAATAGCAGCTCCAGCTTCGCTTGCCTTAACCGATCCGCCAACACCGAGCATACAAAGCCCTGTGATGATGAAATAACAAGCCAGTGCAATTCTGATAAGAAGTGCGCCGAGCCCTCTGTTAGTTTTTGTTGCCATATGGCCCTCCTGATATTATAAAAAAGGTGGTTTCGATATGGCCGGTACTTTGCACCGTCCTACTCAACCACCGTTATTCACACCGGTGATTGAGTGCCGCGCAAAGCGCGGTGTAT
>JAEEGK010027889.1_pt1 | contig 11370 bp, 21 predicted proteins | sample 8958771 | NCBI WGS metagenome assembly JAEEGK01 (sample SAMN16246547, study PRJNA631951) | gut metagenome | biome: gut microbiome; feature: rumen; material: SC-attached | host: Bos | place: Iran: Karaj | collected 2018-10 | reverse complement strand
TAACGAAAATGTTGATTCTATAGTAGACGAGTTACGAAATAAAAAAGTAGAAGGTTATGAAGAACTAACAGATGAAAATATTACGCTATTTAAATCACATGTAGATGAGATATCTAAAGAAATAGCAAAAGAATTACCTGATATAGAAGAAGCAATAAATGATTCTGAAGCAAGAGAAGCATTTAAGATAGTAAGATTTGTATTTAGTAAAGTTGTATATATGATAATACTAGGTGTTATTGCTATGTTCCTATTATTAATTGCGTTACTAAATATAAAGAGATATGGTTTCCTTATTTGGTATGGTGTTATATTTATATTATCTTCATTACCATTTATTACAATATGCAAGTTCATTAGTATGGCAGAAACAGATATAGATTCAAAGGGAGTCGTTGATATAATTAACCATATATTTGGTAAGTTAAATATGTATTCAACTGGATTCTTTATAATAGGTGCGGTATCTATTGCGATAGCAGTTATACTACGAGCAATTGATAGAACTAATTCAACTAATTAGCAAGGATTTTAATCCTTGTTTTTATTTTCCATGTAAATTAAAAAAATTTTCAAAAAAGTGTTGATTTTTTTGAGTAAATAACGTATAATTTTGTATGTGTGGCGTGCAGGGATGTGTAAGGTTGCTGAAACACCAGGTTAAGTTGTGAGAAAAAATAAAATCAAATTAACTAAATGTCTCAGGTTTTTACACGGAGCAAGTCTATACTAGATATAGGCGAAGGGAGGATAAAAGATGTCAAAAACTAAAATTCGTATCAAATTGAAAGCATTTGAACACAAAAGTTTAGACAAAGCTTGTGCTAAAATAGTTGAAGCTGTTAAGAGAAACGGCGGAACTGTAGTAGGTCCAGTACCACTACCAACTGAAGTTGAAAAAATAACTATTTTAAGAGCTGTTCATAAATATAAAGATTCACGTGAACAATTTGAAAGAAGAACACACAAAAGACTTATTGATATCGTTGATCCAGCAAAGGAGACTATTGAAGCATTAGCTCATTTAGATATTCCTAGTGGAGTAGATATCAAAATAATTAAATAATTTTATAGGAGGAAATGTATATGAAAGGAATCTTAGGTCGTAAAATTGGAATGACTCAAGTATTTACTGAATCAGGTAAATTAATTCCAGTAACTGTTGTTGAAGTTGAAAAGAATGTAGTTACACAAATTAAAACTAAAGAAAACGATGGTTATGATGCAATTCAATTAGGATTTGGAAATACAAGAGAAAAGTTAGCGACTAAAGCTTCTGCTGGACATACAGCAAAAGCACAAACTACACCTAAGCGCTTCTTTAGAGAAATTAAAGGTGTAGATGTCAATTCATATACTCTAGGTCAAGAAATATCAGCAGATGTTTTTGAAGCTGGAGAAGTGGTTGACGTAACTGGAACTACTAAAGGTAAAGGGTTCCAAGGTGTTATTAAGAGACACGGACAATCAAGAGGACCAATGGGACACGGATCTCATTATCATAGAAGACCAGGTTCAATGGGAACTATGAGACCAATGCGTGTTTTCAAAGGTAAAAAATTAGCAGGACATATGGGAACACTTACAGTAACTATTCAAAATCTTGAAATCGTTGCTGTAGATACTGAAAACAATGTAATATTAGTAAGTGGTAATATACCAGGACCAAAAAATGGTTTAGTTGTTATCAAGAGTGCTGTAAAAGCAAATGGAGCTGTTAATGAAACTGAAGCATTAGTTTCATATGAAGAACCAGTTGTTACAGTAGAAGAAGAAACACCAGTAAGTGAAACTGTAGAAGAAGTTGCTACTGAAGAAGTAGTAGAAGAAGCTACAGAAGAAACTGAAACTGCTAGTGAAGAAAATTAGTAGGAGGTTAATATGAGTAAATTAAACGTATTAAATACTAATGGTGAAAAAGTTAAAGATATTACATTAAGTAAAGAAGTATTCGGTATAGTTCCAAATGATGCAGTATTATATGATGCTATTAAATTAGCTCAAAACAATGCTCGTCAAGGAACAAGAGGAGTTAAAGGACGTTCTGATGTATCTGGTGGAGGAAGAAAACCATGGAGACAAAAAGGAACAGGTCGTGCTAGACAAGGCTCAACTCGTGCACCACATTGGTATCACGGAGCTTGGGCTTTCGGTAAACAAGATAGAAACTACGAAGTAAAACAAAATAGAAAAGAAAGAGCTTTAGCACTTAAATCTGCTTTAGCTTACAAAGTAATCAATAAAGAATTAGTTGTTGTTGATGAATTTAAATTAGAATCAAACAAAACAAAAGATATGAAAGCAATCTTAAATAACTTTAAGGTTGAAAGAAACGTATTAATAGTTGTTTCTGAATTAAACGATAACTTAATCTTAGCTACTCGTAATTTAGATAATGTTTTATTACTAGAAGCTAATGAAGTTAACGTACTTGATTTAGTATCTGCTAACTTAGTTATAGCAGAGGAATCAGCTATTAAAGAAATAGAGGAGGCTTTAGCATAATATGAATAATTATAGAGATGTTATAAAAGCTCCAATTATTACTGAAAAATCTGCATCTTTAAGTGAAGGCGGAAGAGTTATCACTTTAAGCGTAGATCCAAAAGCAAATAAAACACAAATTAAACAAGCTGTAGAAAAAATCTTCAATGTTAAAGTTGAAAGCGTAAATACTATAAACGTTAAACCAAGAACTAAAAGAGTTGGACGTTATAGTGGTTTAACTAACAGAAAGAAAAAAGCTATAGTTACATTAAAAGAAGGAAGTTCTATTGAACTAAACTAGTCTAAGGGAGGAAATACAATGGCAATCAAAAGTTATAAATCAACAACTAATGGTAGACGTGGTATGACTACTTTAGATAATAGTGAATTAACTAAAGTAGCACCAGAGAAATCACTACTTGTTACATTAAAGAAAAATGGTGGACGTAATAATCAAGGTAAAATAACTGTTCGTCATCAAGGCGGAGGAGCTAAGAGAAAATATCGTGTTATTGATTTCAAGAGAAATAAAGATAACGTAGTTGCAACTGTTGCATCTATAGAATACGATCCAAACAGAACAGCTAATATTGCTTTAATTAATTACGCAGATGGTGAGAAAGCTTATATAATCGCACCAAAAGGATTAAAAGTTGGAGACAAAGTAGTAAGTGGAGAAAACGTAGATATCAAAGTTGGTAACTCACTACCACTTGCAAATATACCAGAAGGTACATTAGTTCACTGTGTTGAACTTAAAGCTGGTAAAGGAGCTCAAATGGCTCGTGGAGCTGGTTCAAGTATTCAAATACTTGGATTTGAAGGAAAATATGCATTACTAAGATTAACTAGTGGTGAAGTTCGTAAAGTATTAAGTACATGTAGAGCAACTATTGGTGAAGTTGGTAATGAAGATCATGAATTAGTAAATTTAGGAAAAGCTGGTCGTAAGATACATATGGGAATTCGTCCTACAGTTCGTGGATCAGTTATGAACCCTAATGACCACCCACATGGTGGTGGTGAAGGTCGTGCTCCAGTTGGACACAAAGGACCTCTTACACCTTGGGGTAAACCTGCACTTGGTTATAAAACTCGTAAAGGTAAAAAACAATCAGATGACTTAATAGTACATCGCCGTAAAAAATAGGAAAGGATGGTATAAATGGCTAGAAGTTTAAAAAAAGGACCATTCGCTGATAAATCTTTATTAGCAAAGGTAGAAAAAGTAAATCAATCTGAGAAAAAAGAAGTTATTAAAACTTGGTCACGCCGTTCAACAATATTTCCAGAATTTATAGGTAACACATTTGCTGTTCATAATGGTAAAGAATTCGTTCCAGTTTATGTTACTGAAGATATGGTAGGTCATAAATTAGGTGAATTCGTACCAACTCGTAAATTCGGTGGTCACGGTGATGACAAAGATAAAAAATAAAACCTAGGAAGGAAGAATTAGAATGGAAGCAAAAGCAATAGCAAAGGGACTTAGAATCCCACCACGTAAAGCTAGACTAGTTGTAGATTTAGTTCGTGGAAAAGATGTTATCGAAGCAGATAGAATTTGTAGAAATATAAATAGTGAAGCTGCTAGATTAACTTTAAAAGTTTTAACTTCAGCTGTAGCAAATGCCGAAAACAACTTAGGTTTAGATAAAACTAAATTATATGTTAGTCGTGCATATGTTGATGAAGGACAAACATTAAAAAGAATGAATTTTGGTTCTCGTGGACACGTAGATCCAATTAAAAAAAGAACAAGTCATATTACAATTGTTGTAAGTGAAAGAAACTAGTAAAGGAGGAAAACTTGTGGGTCAAAAAGTTAGTCCAGTCGGACTTAGAATAGGCGTTAACAAATCTTGGCAATCATCTTGGTATGCTGAAGGTAAAGAAAATGCTAAATTTATCAAGAACGATGATAAGATTCGTAAAATGTTAGAGAAAAAACTAAAAGACGCATCAGTTTCAAGTATTCTTATTGAAAGAGACACTAAGAAGACTAATGTTGTTATTAATACAGCTAAACCTGGCGTAGTTATCGGACACGGTGGAGACGAAATTGAAAAAATGAAAAATGAGTTAGCTAAATTAGTTAACGAAAATATTCAAATCTCTATTAAAGAAGTTAAAAACCCAGATTTAGATGCTGCACTAGTTGCAGAAAATATCGCACGTCAAATCGAAGGACGTGTATCATTCAGAATAGCTCAAAAAAGAGCAATTAGAAATACAATGAAAGCAGGAGCTAAAGGTATAACTACTTCTGTATCTGGACGTTTAGGAGGAGCTGATATGGCTCGTACTGAAGGTTACACAGAGGGAAGCGTTCCACGTCATACTTTAAGATCTGATATAGATTATGCTCATAAAGAAGCAGACACTACTTATGGTAAGATTGGTGTAAAAGTATGGATTTGTAAAGGTGAAATCCTTCCTGCTAAAAATAAGGGAGGTAATTCAGATGGCAGTAATTCCAAAAAGAACTAAATTTAGAAATGTTCATCGTCTTCCTTATGAAGGAAAAGCAAAAGGAAATACAAAGATAAGCTTTGGTGAATATGGTTTAATGGCACTAGAAGGAGCTTGGATTACAGATAGACAAATCGAAGCTGCCAGAGTTGCAATGACTCGTTATATGAAACGTGGAGGAAAAGTTTGGATAAATATTTTCCCACACTTATCATTAACTAAAAAACCACTTGAAACTCGTCAAGGTAAAGGTAAAGGTTCACATGATGCATGGGTTGCAGTAGTTAAAGAAGGAAAAATTATGTTTGAAATAGGAGAAGTTAGCGAAGAAATCGCAAGAGAAGCATTTAGACTTGCTGCTCATAAACTTCCAATCAAATGTAAGTTTGTAAAAAAAGAAAGTGGTGAAAGTAATGACTAATAAAGAAATTAGAGATTTATCAAATGAAGAATTACTTTCAAAAATAGAAGAATCTAAACAAGAATTATTTAACTTACGTTTCCAACAAGCAACAGGATCTTTAGAGAAACCTTCAAGAATAACTGAATTAAGAAAATTAGTTGCACGTATGAAAACAATCTTACGTGAAAGAGAATTATCTAATAAATAGGAGGATATTATGGAAGAAAAAAGAGCACGTGAATTAGTTGGAACAGTTGTAAGTGATGTTAACGACAAAACTATTACAGTTTTAGTTGAAACTTACAAAAATGATAGATTATATCATAAAAGAGTTAAATATTCTAAAAAATATACTGCACATGATGAAAAGAACGAAGCTAAAAAAGGCGATAAAGTTCTTATTGTAGAAACAAGACCATTATCAAAAACTAAACATTTCCGTTTAGTAAAAGTTATAGAAAAAGCAATTATTTTATAATTGAACGAGTGAAGGAGGATAATATATGATTCAACAAGAAAGCCGTTTAAAAGTAGCTGACAACTCTGGAGCAAGAGAATTATCTGTAATTCGTGTTCTAGGAGGATCAAAAGTTAAAACTGGTAATATTGGTGATATAGTTGTTGCAACAGTTAAAAAAGCAACACCTAACGGAACAGTAGGCAAAAGTAAAGTTGTTAAAGCTGTTGTTGTTAGAAGTAAATTTGGTCTAAGAAGAGAAGATGGATCTTATATCAAATTTGATGATAACGCTGCTGTTATTATTAAAGATGATAAGACTCCAGTAGGAACTCGTGTATTTGGACCAGTAGCACGTGAATTACGTGACTTAGGCTTTGGTAAGATTATTTCTCTTGCTAAAGAAGTTTTATAGGAGGAATGAAAATGAACTTTAAAACTGGAGATAAAGTAGTTGTCATTTCTGGTAAGGATAAAGGTAAAGAAGGAAAAATTACTCACGTATTACGTAGTGAAAACAGAGTAGTTGTTGAAGGAATTAACATTGTTAAAAAACATGTTAAGGGTAACGGACAACAAGCTGGAAGCATTACTGAAATGGAAGCACCTATTCATGCTTCAAACGTAATGATAGTTGATCCAAAAACAAATAAACCTACTAGAATAGGACATAAAATAGATAAAGACGGTAAAAAAATTAGAATTTCTAAAAAATCTAATTCAAGTCTTGATTAATTGGAAGGAGGGTATATATGAACCGCCTAAAAGAAAAATATAGTAAAACAATCGTATCCGATTTAACAAGTAAATATAATTATAAGAATAAAATGGAAGTTCCAAAATTAGAGAAGATTGTAGTTAATATTGGTTGTGGAGATGCAACAGGTAATTCAAAATTACTTGAAGCAGCAATGGCAGATCTTGAAGCAATTACAGGACAAAAACCAGTAGCTACAAAAGCTAAAAAATCAATCGCTGGATTCAAACTTAGAGCTGGTCAAGCAATCGGTTGTAAAGTTACATTACGTGGGGAAAACATGTATAACTTCTTAGATAAATTAATAAGTATTACATTACCTCGTGTAAGAGATTTTAGAGGTATATCTAATAAAGCATTTGATGGTAGAGGAAACTATACATTAGGTCTTACAGAACAATTAATATTCCCAGAAATCGAATATGATAATGTTGTTAAAGTACGTGGTATGGATATAGTTTTTGTAACAACTGCAAAAACTAATGACGAAGCGTTAGATCTTTTAAAAGGTTTCGGAATGCCATTTAAGAAATAATATAGGAGGCAATTATGGCTAAAACAAGTATGAAAGTAAAAGCTAGTCGCGAACCTAAATTTGAAGTACGTAGATATACACGTTGCAGTCGTTGTGGACGTCCACATGCTGTACTTAGAAAATACGGAATTTGTAGAATTTGTTTCCGTGAATTAGCTTACAAAGGACAAATACCAGGAATGAAAAAATCAAGCTGGTAGAAAAAGAGAAGGAGGATATTATGGTAACAGATCCAATCGCAGATATGCTTACACGTATACGTAATGCAAATCAAATGCGATATAAAGAAGTTGAAGTACCCGCTTCAAAAATTAAAAATGAAATCGCAAGAATATTAAAATCTGAAGGCTTTATAACTGATTATAAAGTTAAGAAAAATAATGTTCAAGATATCCTTGTTCTATCTTTAAAATATGTAGACAAGGAACGTGTAATCACTGGACTTAAGAAAATATCTAAACCAGGATTACGTGTATATGTAAAAGCTGAAGAAGTTCCATCAGTATTAAATGGATTAGGAATAGCTATTATCTCTACATCTAAAGGTGTTATGACAGATAAAGAAGCTAGAGCCTCATTAGGTGGAGAAGTTTTAGCTTACATTTGGTAGAAAGGAAAGCTTAGGATGAGTAGAGTTGGAAATAGAAAATTAGTTTTACCAGCTGGTGTTACTGCTAGTGTTGAAGGTAATACTGTAACAGTAAAAGGTCCTAAAGGAGAACTTTCTACTGTAATTAATGAAAACATTACTGCAGAAGTAAATGGAGAAGAAATTACATTAACAAGAAAAAATGATAACTTTAAAAATTTCCATGGAACAGCTAACGCTAATATTATGAATATGATTAAAGGTGTTACTGAAGGATTTGAGAAAAAGTTAGAATCTGTTGGTGTTGGTTATCGTTTCCAATTAAAAGGTAATGAATTAGTAGTTACTGCAGGTTATTCACATCCAGTAACTGTTGCAATTCCAGAAGGAATAAAACTTGAAGTTCCAAGTAATACTGAATTATTTATAAGAGGAATTGATAAACAATTAGTTGGTGAATTTGCTGCTAACGTAAGAAAAATAAGAAAACCTGAACCATATAAAGGAAAAGGTATTCGTTATGCTGATGAACATGTTCGTCGTAAAGAAGGAAAGAAAGCTTCTAAATAATAAGAGTAAAGGAGAGAAGTTATGATCAAAAAAGTAGACCGTAATGAAGCACGTAGTGCTAGACACGCACGTGTTAGAAATAAAGTAACAGGTACATCTAACGTTCCTAGATTAAACGTATTTAGATCAAACAGTAATATTTTTGCTCAAATCATTGATGATGAAGCTTCTAAAACATTAGTAAGTGCATCTTCTATAGATAAAGAATTAAAGCTTGAAAATGGTGGTAACGTTGATGCTGCTGTTAAAGTAGGAGAATTACTTGCTAAAAGAGCTAAAAAAGCAAAAATATCTAAGGTAGTTTTTGATAGAGGTGGATACCTATATCATGGACGTGTTAAAGCATTAGCTGATGCTGCACGTGAAAACGGATTAGAATTCTAATAGGAGGGTAATGATGGAAAAAGAAATCGTAAATGAAGAAGTTACAGAAGAAACTACTGAAAAAGTAGAAAAATCTGAAAGAAAACCTCGTAAAGCAAATAAAGAAAATAAAGAACGTGCTCCACGTCAACCAAGACAACCAAAATTATATGAAGAAGAAGTAATTTCAATTGGTCGTGTTACAAAAGTAACAAAAGGAGGACGTCATTTCCGTTTCTCAGCTGTAGTAGTAGTTGGAGATAGAAAAGGTAGAGTTGGATTAGGTACTGGAAAATCTAACGAAGTTCCAGATGCTATTAAGAAAGCTTCTCAAGCTGCAACTAAAAACGTAGTTAAAGTTTCTATAGTTGATGAACGTACTATACCACATGAAGCAACTGGTGTATGTGGTGCTAGTAAAGTTATGTTAAAACCTGCTAACAAAGGTACTGGAGTTAAAGCTGGTGGTCCAGTTAGATCAGTACTAGAAATGGCTGGTGTTAAAGATATTTTATCTAAATCATTAGGTTCAAGTACAAAAGTTAATATGGCTTATGCAACACTTGAAGCATTAAAATCACAAAAGACTATTGAAGAAGTAGCTCGCCTACGTGGTAAAAAAGTAGAGGAGATAAGATAATATGAAACTACATGAATTAAGACCTAGTGAAGGTGCATTTAAGACTAATAAAAGAGTTGGTCGTGGTGTTGCATCTGGACATGGTAAAACTAGTGGTAAAGGACATAAAGGACAAAACGCTAGAAGCGGTGGAGGAGTTAGACCTGGATTTGAAGGTGGACAACTTCCATTATTCAGACGTTTACCAAAGAGAGGTTTCTCTAACGCTATGTTCAAAGTTGAATATGCAACAATTAATGTTAGTGATTTAGAAAAATTTGAAAATGGAGCAGTTGTTACTCCAGAATTATTAAAAGAAATGGGAATTTTAAAGAAACAATTATCTGGTGTTAAAGTATTAGGTAATGGTAATTTAACTAAGAAATTAACTGTTAAAGCTAATAAATTCTCATCTTCAGCAGTTGAAAAAATAGAAGCGATAGGTGGAAAAGCAGAGGTGATTTAATATGTTTGCAAATTTAAAGCAAATATTTAGTTTAAAAAACCGCGATGTTCTAAAAAGAATATTATTTACACTTGCTGCCTTATTCGTATTTAAAATTGGTACAGCTATTCCTGTACCTGGTGTTAACGTAAATACTGAAGGATTATCAGTACTTGAAATATTAAATGCAATGAGTGGTGGAGCATTTATGAAAGCTTCAATATTCGCATTAAGCGTTACACCTTATATTACCGCACAAATCATAATTCAGTTATTAAGTGCAGATATTGTACCTTATTTATCTGATTTATCAAAACAAGGTGGTGTAGGTAGAAGAAAATTGAATCAAATAACTAGAGTTGTAGGTATTATACTTGCATTCTTACAAGGTTATATGTATTCATATGCATATATAGGAAACGGTAATGCCGCAGACTATATGTTATATTCATTAATACTTGCTGCAGGTACTGCATTATTAATGTGGATAGCAGATCAAATTACTTTAAAAGGAATTGGAAATGGTATGTCACTAATAATTATGGCAGGTATAATAAGCGTTCTACCAAATATGTTTAAAAACTTATGGATAGAACTTGCTGCAAAAGATTTTGTAGGAATTATGACTTTTATAGCATTCGTACTTGTATTTGTAGCAATAATAGTTGGAGTTATTTATGTTGAATCAGCAGAAAGAAGACTTCCAATTCAATATGCTAATAAATCAACTAGTACACAAGCTAGTCAAAGTTATATACCATTTAAATTAAATAGTTCAGGTGTTATGCCAGTCATATTTGCATCTGCACTACTTTCAATACCACAAATTCTAGCATCAGTACTTAAGAAAAAAGAAGGATTTGGATTATTTGTTCAAAAATATCTTAACTATAATAATGGTACTGGTATGGTTATCTATGTATTATTGATTTTCCTATTTGCTTACTTTTATACATTTATGCAAATAAAACCAAAAGAAATGTCAGATAACTTAAATAAGAATGGTGGATATATACCAGGGATTAGACCAGGTAATGAAACTGTTGAATATGTAAAGACAGTGTTAAATAGAATTACAATAGTAGGAGCATTGTTCCTAGCTACATTATCAGTACTTCCAATTCTATTTGGTAAGTTCTCACATCTATCTACTACTATATCAATTAGTGGTACAGGACTATTAATCGTTGTTGGTGTTGCACTTGAAACATATAAACAACTAGAAAGTCAACTTGTAAGTAGAACTTATACAAAAGGAAGAAAGGGTAGAAGAAGATAATGAAAAACTTAGTTTTATATTCTCCACCAGCTGCTGGTAAGGGAACACTTTGTGAGTTTTTAAAATCTAATTACGGATATGAAGTATTATCAATAGGTCAAGTTCTTCGTAACAATAGATCTATGGATACTGAAATAGGTAGAAAGATAATTGAAACACAAGATAAAGGAATTTTAACTCCTGATCCTATAGTGGCAGAGGCGTTAAAAAACGAATTAAATAAATTTGAAGGTAAAAACATTGTTATTGAAGGTTATCCACGTAATATTGACCAAGCTAGAATGCTTGATACTATATTTGATAATTACATTGTTATCAATTTAGCAGTAAGTAGAAAAGTAGCTATGGAAAGAACTTTAGGTAGAGTTTCTTGTAAAAAATGTGGAAAAATATA
>JAEEGK010027887.1_pt1 | contig 11370 bp, 12 predicted proteins | sample 8958771 | NCBI WGS metagenome assembly JAEEGK01 (sample SAMN16246547, study PRJNA631951) | gut metagenome | biome: gut microbiome; feature: rumen; material: SC-attached | host: Bos | place: Iran: Karaj | collected 2018-10 | reverse complement strand
CAAAGACCACGTCCGGCCTGGCTGCTTCCTCCCGTTTCACTCGTATTATATACAGTGACTATATCATCTTTCACGGGACGCAACACGACAGGGCCCGCGGAATGTGATATAATCAGACAAACGGAGGAAATCGGCCGTGGGCCGGGAAGGAGAATAAACGATGAAGCGGATTCGGAGAGCCGCGGCATTGGCGGCGGCAGTACTGTTACTGTTCACGGGCGCGTTGGCGGAGGGCACGGGAAATGCCGCGCCGGCAGCGCAGGCGGCGCAGTCCGCCGGCGGGACCCTGAAGAAGGGCTCCAAGGGCGACGGGGTCCTGCGGCTGCAGGAGCGCCTGCAGGAGCTGGGCTACCTGACGGAGAAGCCGGACGGGATTTACGGCAATGATACCGTGGCGGCGGTGAAGGCGTTCCAGCGCCGGAACGGGCTGTTGGATGACGGCCAGGCCGGCCCGCTGACGCAGGAGAAGCTGTTTGCGGAGGACGCGGTGCCCGCACCGGAGCATATCCTGACGGACGTGCTGGAAGGCGAACTGCCGATGCTGGTGAACAAGACGCATACGGTGGACGAGTACTTTGAACCCGCCGACCTGGTGCTGCTCACCGAGGTGCTGGACAGCAAGCTGGTGAAGGTCAAGTACAAGGACACGAAGCTGGTCCGCGAGGCGGCCGAGGCGCTGGAGAAAATGCTGGAGGCGGCCAAGGAAGCCGGCGTGAAGAAATGGCAGATCAGCGCCGGATACCGGACCTGGGTGGAACAGAACGGCATGCTGAACACCAAGACCGAGAACTACCTGAAAAAGCACAAGGACTGGAGCCGCCGGAAGGCCCGGAACGCGGCGCTGAAGACAGTGGCCGAGCCCGGGGCCAGCGAACACCACCTGGGACTGGCGGTGGACATCAATGTGCCCGGCGCCAGCGCGTTCAAGGGAACGAAGCAGCAGAAGTGGCTGCACAAGCACTGCTGGGAATACGGATTCATCGTCCGCTACACATCTGACAAGGAAAAGGTTACCGGGTTCGCCGCGGAGGAGTGGCACATCCGGTATGTGGGCGTGGAGCATGCGCAGAAGATCAAAGAGCTGGGCCTGTGCCTCGAGGAATACATCGAGTGGATGGAGACCGGCTATATGATGAGCAGCGAGACGGAAGTTATGGAAATCAACCTGGATGAAGAAGAAACCCCGGGAGAACAGGCATCATGACGGAAAAACGGAAACCCGCCATGTGGATCGCGTGCGGGCTGATCGCCCTGGCGCTGATCACGGGCGGGATCCTTCTGCTGACCCGCGGCAGCGGCGGGAAACCGCCGGAGGGCGGGATCCGGCTGCTGCTGGACGGCACGGAAATGACGGAGGCGGTGACGGAACCGGAGGGCGGAGACGGCCTGCGGGTGATCGTGACCGTGAACGGAAACGAGGCGGCGAACCTGCCCTTCGGCACGGAACATACGCTGCAGGTGATCCAGGACAGCGGAATGAACACGGTTCGGATTACGCCGGACGCCGTGTACATGGAAGAGGCGGACTGCCGCGGGCAGGACTGCGTGAAGATGGAACCGGTAACGCGGGACAACCTGGAGATGCGGGTAATGGGCGGATTTATCATCTGCCTGCCGCACCGGGTGTCCGTGGAAGTACGGGGCAAGTAAGAGGCAAAATCCGAGAGGCACAGACATGAGAGAATACCTGAGAACCCATAAGCGGGAAATCCTGATGGCTTACGCGCAGATCCTGATCGGCAGCGTGATCGGGGCGGCGGCATACCCCACCTTCCTGATTCCGAACAACATCGCCCCCGGCGGGCTGACCGGCGTGGCCACGATCCTGAACTTCCTGGCCGGATGGCCGGTCGGCGTTACCGCCCTGGTGCTGAACATCCCGCTGTTCCTGATCGGCTACCGGACGATGGGCAAGGTGTTCGCGTTCCGGAGCCTGGTGGCGACGACGCTGTTCACCATCCTGATCGATATCCTGCCCCTGAAGCCCGTGAGCGAGGACCCGCTGCTCGGAACGCTGTTCGGCGGCGTGGTGCTGGGCATCGGGCTCGGCCTGATCCTGCGGGGCGGCGCGACGACGGGCGGATCGGACATGGTGGCCCGGATGGTGCACCGGCGGTTCAATTTCATTACCGTGGGTATGTTCCTGTTTGCGCTGGACTTCCTGGTCGTGCTGGCGGCGGCGGTTTTCATCGGCGGAACGGAAGCCCTTTACGCGATGATCGACATCTACGTCTGCGGCCGCGTGATCGACGCGGTGATGGTCGGCTTCGGCGGCAATAAGGCATGCTTCGTGATGACCGACGCCTGGCAGAAGATAACAGGCCGCGTCCTGAATGAAATCGAACGCGGCTGTACGCTGCTGGAAGCCAAGGGCGCCTATTCCGGCACGAGCCGGCCGGTGGTGATGTGCGTGATGTCCCGCCAGGAAATGACCGCCCTCAAGCGCATCGTGCAGGAGGAGGACGAGAAGGCCTTCATGTTCATCACGGAAGCGCACGAGGCGCTGGGCGAAGGCTTCTCCCGGCTGGACGGAAAGGACTGATCAGCCGGAAACCCGCCGGCGCTCATTGCGGCGGATGCGGTTGATATGGCGTTCAAAATCCCCGCTGTTGATGAGCTCCGCGAGGACGTACTGCTCGAAGGCCGGCACGGAACAGGAATAGAAGCCGAGCTTTCGGGTGAACTCCGGAACCAGGCGGGAGGGAAGCACCATGTAGCCCACACGGACGGAGGGCGAAACAGTGCGCGTAAACGTATTGAGGTAAATGACATTCTGCGACGGGGCAGCGGCAAACACGGTTTCCTCCACCTTGCGGAGGAGGGAAAATTCGGATTCGTAGTCGTCCTCGACGATATACCGGTCCGGTCCGGAGGCCCAGCGCAGGTATTCCCGCCGCTTGGAGGCGGAGGCGGTGACGCCGCTGGGGAAGCTGCGGAACGGCGTGATATGCAGGACGGACGCCTGCGTGGACGCCAGCGCTTCCGAGCGGATGCCGTCGCTGCCCAGCGGCAGGAGATCACAGGCAACCCCTTTCGAGCGGTAGATCCGCTCGATTTTTTCGTAGGAAGGGGATTCGATGCCGTACAGCCGGCCGCTGCCGAGCAGCTCCACCACCAGGCCGTAGAGGTATTCCGCGCCGGAGCCGATGACGATCTGATCCGGGGAGACCCGGATGCCCCGGTTCCGCGCCAGGTAGCGGCTGACCGCGTCGCGCAGCTCCAGGCAGCCGGTGTTCGGCGGCTTGACCAGGATGGCCTCCCCGTAATCCGAAAGGACGCGGCGCATGACGCGCGCGAGGGCCGGGAACGGGAAGGAATCGTGGCTGCCGGTTTCGGAAGGCGGAAGGAGACGGAATGCCGGGCGGACGGGCAGGGAAAAACCGTCCGACTCCCGGTAGACGACATAATACCCGCTCTTGGGCCGGGATTCGGCATATCCCTCCTCGCACAGCAGTTCATAGCAGTGGTCCACGGTGACCGGGCTGACACCCCGGTCCTGGGCGAGGGAACGGCGGGAGGGAAGCCGGCTGCCGTATGCCCGGGTGCCGGACAGGATTTCTTCCCGGAGAGCCTCATACAGTGCCAGGTAGGCTGGTTTTCTCTTCTCTTCCATCTGGTATTATAAAAAACTCCTTTTCTGGTACTTTTCATATAGCCAAGCAAAGCATATACTACACGGCAAGTAAAGTCAAGGAGTTGGTTGGAGATGTCGAAACAGAAGGTTCAGCTGATCAGGATTGTATTCGGTGCCGTACTGGCGGCCATGGTTTTTGTTGTGACGATGTTCCGGTTCCCGCTGCTGGGATCCAAGGTGCACTTTGCCAACGCGGTGTGCCTGCTGAGCGGCCTGCTGCTGGGACCCGTTTGGGGAGGATTCGCCGCCGGCATGGGATCCATGCTGTATGACCTGTTCCTGTACAACGAGGGAATCATCAACCTGCTGATCACCTTCGTGTCCAAGTTCGCGATGGCCTGGGTAACCGCGATGCTGTTCCGGGCGTTCGGCGAGAAGCGCCGCAAGCCGGTGAACCTGGTGATCGTGTGCGCGGCCGGCGCGCTGACCTATGTGGCGCTGTACATGGTGAAATCGGCTGTTTACGGCGCGATCGCGGGCAATGCCTGGGCGGCGGTGGCCAGCAAGTTCCCGGCGTCCATCATCAACGCGGCGGTGGCGACCGTTGCGGCCCCGATCTTCTACGGCGCGATCCTGCCGGCCCTGAAGAGCGGCGGAATCCTGCAGGAGCTGGAAGCCGCCAAAGGGTAAAAAGGCGGCAAAATTGTCTTGACATCTTTGCGATTCGGGATTAAGATACTCCCCGAGCTAGGGGAGCGAAACGCTGAGATTGTAAGAAATTACAGACCCTCATTACCTGATCCGGTTAATGCCGGCGTAGGGAAGCGAGTTTAAACAGCTGTGCAATTCTGACATGACAGAACTCCCCCGGGGAGTTCTGTTTTTTTGCGTTTTCCGCCCTGCGAACCCCGGGAAAAAGAAAGGAGAAAAAGAAAATGGAATCCAGTGTTGCCATCCAGGTTTTGCCCAAGGTACAGGATACGAAGGAAGTGTGCCGGATCGTGGACGAGGTGATCGCCTACATCGCCAGCACGGGGTACAACTACTTTGTGGGGCCGTTTGAAACCACGATTGAGGGACCGTATGACGAGCTGATGGACATCGTGAAGGAATGCCAGCATGTGGCCGTCCGCGCCGGCGCGCCGGGCGTTTCCGCCTACATCAAGGTGGCCTATAAGCCGGAAGGTGAGGTCCTCTCCATTGAACAGAAAATCGGAAAGTATCAGAAATAAGCTGCTGCCGGCCGGGGCGCTATGCCTGCTGGTGCTGGTGTGGTGGGGGCTGTCCGCGTCCGGGCTGATTCCCAATTACATGCTGCCATCCCCGGCGGACGTTTTCAGCGCCTTTGTGCGGGATTTCCCGGTCCTGCTCGGCCACGCGGGCGTCTCCCTGACGGAGGCGGCGTACGGGCTGGGCATCGGCACGCTGCTGGCGTTTGCCCTGGCGTGCGCCATGGACCGGTTTGAGCTGCTGGAAAAGGCCGGACTCCCGCTGCTGGTAATTACCCAGACGATTCCGACGGTGGCCATCGCGCCGCTGCTGGTACTGTGGATGGGCTTCGGCATGGAGCCCAAGATCACCCTGGTGGTGATCACCACGTTCTTTCCGATTGCGATCGGGTTGCTGGACGGATTCAAGCGGGCGGACCCGGACGCCGTGGCCCTGCTGAAGTCCATGAACGCGACCCGCGGGCAGATCTTCCGGCATGTGAAGCTGCCGGCGGCCCTGCCGCACTTTTTCTCGGGACTCCGCGTCTCCGCCTCCTACGCGGTGGTGGGCGCGGTGATCGCCGAGTGGCTGGGCGGATTTGAAGGGCTCGGCGTCTACATGACCCGCGTCCGGAAGGCATATGCCTTCGACAAGATGTTCGCGGTGATCATCCTGGTGGTGATCGTCAGCCTCCTGCTGATGAAGCTGGTCAGCATCATCCGGAACACGGCCATGCCGTGGCTCCGGTACCGGCAGGAGGGCACCGGCAGCAACTGATGCCGGAAAAATGAAAGGACTGTTTCAAGATGAAAAGAATACTGACTGTACTGCTTGCAGTAATGCTTCTTCCCGTGATTTCCGCCGCGGCGGCGGACGAAACCCTGGTTCCCGTGACGTTCTGCCTGGACTGGACCCCCAACACGAACCATACCGGCGCCTATGCGGCGCAGGCGCTCGGCTACTACCGGGAAGCCGGCCTGGACGTGAAGATCGTGCAGCCGCCGGAAGACGGCGCCACCCTGATGTGCGCCGCCGGACAGGCGCAGTTCTCCGTGACCGCGCAGGACAGCATGGCGGGCGCCCTGGACCGGGATGATCCGCTGGGCGTGACCGCGGTGGCCGCAGTGCTGCAGCACAATACCTCCGGCATCATCTCCCGGAAGGGCGACGGGATTACTTCCCCGAAGGGAATGGAAGGCAAGGTTTACTCCACCTGGGAAAGCCCCATCGAGATGGCGATGATCCGCTGGTGCATGGAGAAGGAAGGCGCCGATTTCGACAAGGTCCGCCTGATTCCGAACAGCATCACGGATGAGCCCGGCGCCCTGCAGGCGCACCAGACGGATTCCATCTGGGTGTTCTACGGCTGGGCCGCGATCGGCGCGGAACTTCGGAACATTGAGTGCGATTACTGGGATTTCGCTTCCCTGGGTGAGGAACTGGACTATTACACCCCGGTGATCCTGGGAAACAACGATTTCCTGAAGAACTCCCCGGAGACCGCCCGGGCATTCCTGGAAGCGACGGCCAAAGGCTACCGCTACGCCGCGGAGCATCCGCAGGAAGCTGCCGAGATGCTGATTGCCGGGGACAATACCCGGTCGCTGGAGGATTCCCGGGACCTGGTGTATGCCAGCCAGGAATGGATTTCCGCGCAGTACATCGCGGACGCGGCTGACTGGGGCGTGATTGATCCGGAAAGATGGGACGCCTTCTACGGATGGCTGTATGAGAACAAACTGACCACCCATGACCTGCGCGGTACCGGATACAGCAACGACTACCTGCCGAAGGACTGATACGATGGAACTGCTGGAAACAAGCGGGATTTCCAAATCATTTGATTCCCGGGAAGTGATCCGCGATATCTCCGTCCGCCTTGCGGAAGGGGAGATCGTGTCCCTGCTGGGACTGAGCGGATCCGGGAAAACCACCCTGCTGAATATCATCTCCGGACTTCTCCGGCCTGATGCCGGAAAGGTTTTCCTTTCCGGCACGGACATCACCGGCCGGCCCGGGCAGGTGAGCTATATGCTGCAGAAGGACCTGCTGCTGGAGCACAAGCGCGTGATGGACAATGTGACGCTGCCGCTGGTGATCCGCGGGATGAAGAAGGAAGAAGCCGCCCGGCAGGCGAACGTTTATTTTGAACAGTTCGGGCTGGCGGGCACGGAGAGGATGTACCCCGCGCAGCTGTCCGGCGGCATGCGCCAGCGGGCAGCCCTGCTGCGGACGTACCTGGCCTCGCACGGGGTGGTGCTGCTGGATGAGCCGTTTTCGGCGCTGGATATGATCACCAAAGGCCAGATGCACCGGTGGTACCTGGAGGTTGCCCGGAAGATCGGGCTGTCCACCCTGCTGATTACCCATGACGTGGATGAAGCCATCATGTTGTCCGACCGGATTTACCTGCTGACGGGAACGCCCGGGGAGATCCGGCATGAGATCCGGGTGCCCGCGGACCGGGACGACCGGAAGGACTTTGACCTGAAGCCGGAATTCCTGAAGTGCAAACAGGAAATCCGGGAAATCCTGCGGGCCTGACGGAAAGGGGAGGAAACCTGCCATGAAGCGATGCGTGATCATCGGCGGCGCCGGGATCACCCGGTACGACCGGATCAACCGTTTCCTGCGGGAGGATGATTTCTGCATATTCTGCGACTGCGGGCTGCGGCACCTTCCGTTCCTGCAGGCCCGGCCGGGCCTGGTGGTCGGGGATTTTGACAGCCACGAAAAGCCGGACATGGATGTGGAAACCATCGTGCTGCCCTGCGAGAAGGATGACACGGATACCTTCTTTGCGGTGAAGGAAGCGGTGCGGCGGGGATATGACGATTTCCTGCTGGCCGGCGTCATCGGGGAGCGCCTGGACCACACGCTGGCAAACCTTTCCATCCTGCAGTACCTGGACGCGGCCGGGAAAACCGCGCGCATCGTGGACGACTGGTCCGAGATGCGCATCATCTCCCGGAAGGAAGCGGAAGTCGGCGACGACTGCGCGTACTTCTCCCTCCTGGCCGTCGGCGGCCCGGCGCGGGGCATCCGGATTACCGGCGCGAAATATCCCCTGGAGGACGGAACAATCACCGGGGAATTCCAGTACGGCGTGAGCAACGAGGTCCTGCCCGGCGAAACTGCCCGCATTTCCCTGCGGGAAGGCAGGCTCCTGCTGATCAGGGATTTCCGGGATGAATTCCCGGCATAACAAAGCCAGAACAAAAAAAACAGAAAAAACTGCTTTACAAACTGCAACGGATATGATAATATATCCGCTGTTCGGGGCATTAGCGCAGTTGGTAGCGCACAACACTGGCAGTGTTGGGGTCAGGAGTTCGAATCTCCTATGCTCCACAAAAAACGGATCACCTTCACGGTGATCCGCTTTTTTGTTGTCACATGGAGATCCGAACTCCTGCCTCCCAACCCTCGCGCCAGTGCAGTGGAGGGGGAAAGAATTCGATGACCCCCTGCGGGGGAAATTTCATCGAATTCTTTCTCAAACTTTAAGGAGCGAGCTGCCCGGTGGGCAGTCGCGACTATAAAGTTTGCGGACAGGAGTTCGAATCTCCTTCAACCGACCGCCAGTGACAGAAATTTCATCGTCGGGAATCCTCCTGCTTCCTATCATCCCTTTAAAAAAACCTGCCGGGATTTTATTCCCGGCAGGCAGAATGATCCGATGTTATTTCTTGCTTTTTATCTCTCCGCAGTTCAGGCATACCGACCTGCTTTGCGGGTTTTCGGTTTTGCATTTCTTACAGGTCCAGGTTGACCAGATGGCGGGCATCACTCCGCCGTCAGGAAGCTTGATTCCCTTGTCTGAAAAGCTGTAACCATTTTCCGCTCTTTCAACAATCAGGCCAAATCCGTACAGGATCCATGAGCCTACCCAGGAGAGAAGGCAGCCGATGATCAGCGTCTTCAGGCCGGGCCAGAAGGTGGATACCTGGTTCTGTTGATTGCCAAAATACGAAAGGGTTTGCTCACTGAGGTCCTGGGTATTCCATGTGATAATGGCATAAACCAGGGATGCAATTATTCCCAGGACGCAGATGACCTGTGCAAGCACTTTCAGCTTCTGACCCATATCGGACCAAATTTTCTCCCACCACATGGACGAATCCTCCTTTTTATACGGCTGAACGATGCAAAAAGAATAACACATATTTGCATGGAAGACAATGTTCCGGATGGTCAGGGGCGTAATCCGGAAAGGGCGTGCGGCATGAGCGGATTGCCGGGATCGTTGCGGAAATGCCCTCCCGTTTTCAACATTTCTATGTTATACTGATATATATCAATCCATGAGCAGAACCGGAACGGAGACCCGGAGCCCACGGCCCGGAAAACGCGGAGAAGAAAACCAGGAGGAGCTGCCGATGGAACCTGACGTCAACAAACCGGTGGAGAATCCCCGGCTGACGGCCCTGTTTGCCGGGCTCAGCAAAGCGGAGGGGGCGGAACGGAACAAACTGGCGGAGGAGATTGCAAAGGAAATCGCCCTGAATGCCTGGCTGCTTGCAGTGGTTCAGATGAATCCGGTCCCGGAAGGACACAACGGCCAGGGCGGGAAAATCCAGCTGAAGAAGGGAACCACCATTTCCTTCCCCCTGCTGACAACGGCGGACGGAAAGAAATACCTGCCGGTTTTTACGGACTGGAATGAGCTGCGCAAATGGCCGCAGTACGCGAACCAGCAGGTCCGGACGATGATCCTGTCCTTTGACGATATTGCGGCAACCGCTGCCGGGAAATTCGGCGCGGCCGTCAATCCGTTCAGCGATGATTTCCGGATTTCCATGGAAAATATAGCCCGGATGAAGCATACGAAAGATATCCAGACAAAGGGTGCAACCAGCATCAATGTGCCGAAGGGCACAACTGTCCGGCTCGGGGAACCGGCGGATTACCCGGCGGAGATGGTGGAGGCAATCCGGAAATACGCAGCGGGAGTCCGATCCATCAATGCCATTTGGCTGAGGCTGATGGTCCGGAACGATGAGGCGAGCTACCTGCTGGTTGTGGACAGCCGGGAAGCCGGCGAGAAACTCTGGAAGGGAATCGCGGACGCGGCAATGCCTTACCGGAAGGAGAAACTGTTTATCGATTTCATTCCGCTGGACGATTCCTTCGGAAGGGAAGCCGCAAAGGGCGAACCGATCTACCGCCGCCGGCGCGGCCTGTTCGGATAAGTGTTTCCGGTCACCCTGCACACGAATAATACAAGTTTTCCTATCCTTTTTCAGGCCTACCTATGATATAATTATCTGAATAAAAGCCTTTCCCGAAAGGAGCGGTGCCGCGTGCGCATCCGGAAGCGGATGATCCTGCTGGCTGTGCTGTTTGCAGCCATGCTGGTGTGCGCGTGCGCCGCGGGGGAGGAAACGCCGCTGAAGGTGAAAATGCCGGAGAAGGTGAAGGGCTATACCACAAGCCAGATCCGGATCCAGTCGCCCGCGGCCGGAAAAGCCGTGCTGCGTCTGGTGGACATGAAAAAGTACGTATGGCGGACGATGGAAGCCGACCTTTCGGAAGGCGACAACAGCGTTCCGTGGAACGGGCTGGGGGAGAACCTGGAGCGGATGTTTGCCGGACCGTACCGGATTGAGGTGACGCTGGCGGGCGAAGACGGGCAGGAGCGGACCGCATCCGCCCAGTTCACGATCAGCGGAACCACGCCGGCGCTGGTGTACGCGCTGCCCTCATCGGAAACGCTGTACCTGGACGGAAGCGAGCGCTGGTTTGTGGAGTACTACGTCAGCGCCCCGTGCTACGCGGATATGGACGTGCTGCGGGACGGGAAGAAGGTTTACACCAAATCGGACTGGATCAACGCGGAGGACGGCGAGAGCATTTTCTGGAACGGGAGCAACGGGCGGGGAAAGACGCTGGAGCCCGGGGACTATACGCTGTTTTTCCGGTCCAGGGTGAACCCGGATTACTCGTTCACCTGTCCCCTGCGGGTGGAAGAAACGCGGAAGGATTATCCGGAGGTCGGGGTGACCGGTCCGGTGATGCCCGAGCGCGGGATGACGGACGAGGAAATCTGGGAAATCATGATGAAGCCGTCCGTGGTGATCGACGGCAAAAGCGTTTACACCCGGTATGACCTGTACCGGGAGCCGAGCCGGCGCAGCAAGGTGGTCGGATCGCTGCGGGGCGCAACCCAGGGACTGGAAGTGCTGGAAGAGGAAGGGGACTGGGTGCGCGTGCGCGCCTGGACCCATACGGACGGAAGCCAGGTGACCGGATACCTGCGGAAGGATATGCTGACCGTGTACATGCCCGGGAAGCATTACGGGGTGCTGGTGGACAAGCGGGACCAGACGATGGCCGTATACGAGGACGGGAAGAAGATCGCCACCCTGCCGGTATCCACCGGAAAGGTGAGCGGCATCTACACCTACCGGGAGACACCGGCCGGCGCGTTCCTGACGAACGTGCGGCTGGGGGCAAGCTTCGCCCAGGAGGGCCTCCGGTATGAATACCCGATCCGGTATGATGCCGGAAACATCATCCATGGGGTCGGGTATATCCGGAGCGGACGGATGCGGGACTACAGCGAAACACTGCCGATGCTGGGACAG
>JAEEGK010027883.1_pt1 | contig 11371 bp, 10 predicted proteins | sample 8958771 | NCBI WGS metagenome assembly JAEEGK01 (sample SAMN16246547, study PRJNA631951) | gut metagenome | biome: gut microbiome; feature: rumen; material: SC-attached | host: Bos | place: Iran: Karaj | collected 2018-10 | reverse complement strand
CGGACAGAAAATCGACGCTACAAAATCAAACATGCCTACACGCACAGAGCTCAAAGCTTACACACTTGCAGGCTATGTTCCATTCTTTGACGAGTTCGGCGAAGATGTTTTTGTGGACCTTGGAAAGATGTTCCTGGAAGACTTTACAGAAGCCTACGGCCAGGAGTTTGACCGCCAGTGTCTTATCGCAGATGATGCCCCATTCACAGGGGCTATTAATATGGAACAGGCAGAGGTTTGCAGAATCGAAAGCACCGACGAAAGCAAGCTTACATACCTCGACTTCAGAGCTGCAGAGCTCAAGGTTGAACCGGAAGAAAGAAAGTACTGCAAATGGTTCTTAAACGAAACTGTTTTGAATCATATTGCAAACATTCAGGACGACAACCACAACCCAATCTGGAGAAAGCCAGGCGATGGAATGCCAGGACGCATTGATGGATATGACGTTGTTGAAAGTCGCCTGATGCCGCAGCTTGCAGACCTCGAAGCTGACAGCGTGATTGCCATCTTTATGAATCCAAAGAGAATTATCCACGGCAACCGCAAGGGAATCGAAATCAAGCGCTTTGATGAAACAACCGAAGGCCTGGAATACGGCGAGCTCTTTATGCGCTTCCGAAAGCGTGACGGCTTCCTCGTAACCCGACCAAAGAAGAATATGGTTCTTCTTAAAACCGCAGAAGAATAAGTTACCGCAGACAGCGTGACTTATACCTAACAATTCCAAAAGCCAATTGTAATATTGGCCTTTGGAAAGCGGGGGCGAAAAAACTAAAAACCGAAGTGAAGGCAAATGCAAGGCTTGCGTAGCAACCCGACAGGGCTTGGCCTTGTATTTGACTGAACGGAGGTTATACTTTCGTGAGCCTCGCTTTTCCAGGAGCTACTATGTCCCCATTCCCATTTGAAGAACTCCAGAAAATCCTTGAATTAAAAGATACAGAGCTTGAAATAGACGAGCTCTTGTTTACGTCTACTATTTTCTACATAGAAAAAATACTTGGTTATCCGCTTGAAGATCATAATTACAATGAGCTTCAGACAGTGAGAGACTGCAAGGTGTATACAAATCAAGACAACATAACAGAAATGGTGAACATTATTGATATGAACACCAAGCTTAGAGTGCCCCATTGTGTAATAGATGGCAGAACAATCTTTTTGCTGGACACAAAGCTTGAAGGCCACGTTCTATTCTTAAATTACAATGCAGGCTTTTTACAATCAACAATGCCGGCAGATTTGAAGGAAGCAATAATCAAGCTCTTTTTGCTTAAGAAGAAAGAGTTTATAAAGCAGCAGAACCATGAAGAAGACTGTTCTTTCGAAATCCCAAAAGACATACAAAATACCCTTGATATTTACAGAAGGAAGACCTGGTAATGAGAGACTTTTTGACAATGTATGAAAGACTTGAAGAGCTGCTACTTAATAAGTTTCCGGAATATATTACACAGTGGAATAAGGAAAACTCAGACTTATTTAAGTTTGAGTTAAAGCTCTTTACTAATCAATGTATGAATCCTAGACTTGAAAAGTTTCCTTATTTTGCCTTAACCTTCATTGAAAAGGAACAAGGAAAAAAAGACAGAATTATAGATACCCTAAACTATAAGTTCAACTTTGAGTTTTTCTATGAAAAGGATGATATTCCGGCTTATGAAAAGACTATATGTTACCAGCAGATAATCTGCCAGATGCTGCATGAAGATGACTTTGAATACTGGCTGAACTTTGAAGTGCCAAAGCTGACTCAGAAGAAGTTTGAACTGCTGGTGCATGTGGAATGGTGAAATAATTATTGATAGCTAAATTATATTGTTGATTTTATTCTTACTTCATAATTTTTTGGAATAATTTCGAGTGAAGGATGATTTCTTAAATCACCCTCTATTTCAAAATATTCAATGTCTTTTGATGAATCTTTAGTGAAATTATATAAACGATACAGTTTATAATTATTCGAATGAGCTTCTGAAAATAACAATTCATTTTCACTAATATAAAATGGAGTTACAGCTGAACCAGAAGTTGTTTTTACTTCAATATAAATATCATTTCCTGTTACTGGATCATATGATTTTATATCATAGCCAGCAGAATCATCTATTTTAGAAACCCAAAAAAGAACTTCTTCGACAGATTCAATAAGACCTTTATTTTCTGCATCTTTGAGTTTGTTATATTCTGATTGGTATACATATAATTCACCCATAAGACCTAGTTCAGAATCTCTAATAGTTTTTCTTACATAATCAACTTTTCTTAATTGTTTCTTTTTTTTACTAATTTTAGTTGATGAAACTTTTGGAATATCCCTTTTTACAAAAGTTCTTGATTGTAATTGATTAATAAATTCTTCATTTATTATTATTATGTCTTCTGGTTTTATTTTGGGTTCGTGTGGTAACGGCTTGTTTACAGTCTCATAATAACCTTTATCAAAATCTTCTACATATTCAGGAGCTATTTTTTTTATCCAATTTAGAATTACTTGATAATCCCTTACGATTTTATGAGTCTTTTTATTATGTGAATATACTTTATTGTCTACAAGAAATGCAAAAACTTGATTACAATTAAAACGAGAATGTGATGTTATTTTCTTTTGCATTGGAAGTATTAATAAAGAAGTATCTATACTAAACTGTACTCGATAAACATCTGTGTAAGACCCATTTTTTTTGTTATATTCATAATGAATAGAGCAATACTTTGGATTTGATAATTCACCTAAAGCTTCGAAAAATTCATTATAGTTTTTAAATTTTAATTTTGGTGGTCGTCCCCATTCAAGAGGTAATTTTAAATCTAACATGTTTCGTATAATTTTTCCTTACTTTCAAGATAATCTACAAAACCATCGATTGCATAATCTCTAATAACCAATTGTTTTGAAAATTTTACAAAATCAATTTGTCTTTTTGAATCAGCATAAATAGTAGGAGCTGTGAAAATTGCTTGAGCTTCGAAATTATTGTTTTTAATGAAATCTTCCAAATGTCTTTCAATTGGCCAGATTTCCATCATTGTTTGAGTTCTTCCTTCAGCCATTGTAACTTCAACGAGGATTCCTTTATCTTCTTCGAAGCATTCAATATCACCTTTATTTCCACCAGCGGTAGAAGTTGGAAGTCCTGTATCATCACAAGAATAATTTGGTATAACTTTTACATTTGGCAATTTCGATTTGATTGCAAGTGCGGTAAGGAATTCCAATCTTACTGGTGCTGCCAGGAACTTTAGAACATCATCTTTTGAAGTTTTATGAGTTGCTAAAATATGGAGTTCATTTTTAATAGTTTCCCATTCATAAGTTTTTAGCCATTCAACCAATAGATCATTAGTTTTCTCTTCACTGACTTCTTCTGATTTTTGTGAAATCAATTTATTATCAATTGAAGACATATATTCAAAATATTTATGTTCATCTTCAAAACGCTCATAATCAGAATAGTTGTTTAGGATGTATTCAACTTTATTATCTTCATTATGGTTGATATCTATAAATCTTCCTGCACCACGTAATGATATGAGACCGCTCATTCGCATTTTTCGAATAAACTCATCAACATAATCATTCATGATAGAACGTGGGTCAAACTTTTTGTACTGGCCTTCCATGATTTCATTGATACAAATATCAATGATTACTTCGTCACTAGGAGTATAACCATAGTCTCTTCTAAGATCTTTTATTCTTAAATATAAGCCAGTAGCATTGTTATCTTTCCAGAATAGCAGAAGTGGAATTTCTTTTCTTGAAAGACCAGCTCCATTGCCATATTCAGAATCTGAGTTTAAAAGTCTTATTGTCTGTAAGAGCAAAAGAAGAGGAATATTGTCATTCAAAACTCTTACGAATGGATTTGCTCTTTGAGATCTTGCAAGAGATTGTAAGAAAACAGATTGTTCTCTTTCTGGATTCTTTAAGTTTAGAGTGATTTCATTATTACCACCAATTTCAACATCTACAATGTCTACAAGAATGTTGCCAAGTTCTGAAAACTCAATTTTTTCATTTGTCTTGAAATATACAAAGCCAAATTCTTTTGCTAAATCAAAGATTGTTGCAAATCTTGAAGGATAACCCCAATCAAAACCAGCTTCTTTATGCTGCTGAGGATTATCATTAATAATCTTTGAAACAACTTTATCATCTAAAAGGCTAACAGCGAATTCACCGCCTGATGTTTGTTTCCAAATAGACTTTACTTCATTTGAAACCTTCATAGGTCTATAAAGCCCATATTTAATAAGTTCAGCGACAACAGCTGTTGCAACTTCGTCAGTTAGAATTTTATTTTCAAATTTCTTTAGAATATAGAGATTATATTTTATTCTTTCAGGATTTCGAACGGTTGTTGTATATAGTAACGGTTTATACTCTGCGTTTCTTTCTCTACTTGGCATAATTTGTTATTAAAACCTCCGAAAATGATTTAATGCTATTGTCGTGATAGTTTATGTAATTGCTTTTTATTGGATAAACATTATATTTTTTTTTCGTAACCCAATCTAACAACTTTGTATTTTCTTTTCCCTTATAGTTTACAACATCTGAAAGTGCAAAGCGAATTCTTTTATCATTCAGTTTATCTAATAAAGCAAAAAGTTCATCATCATCTTTCTGATTCCATAATTTATTATATTCACTAGCTGTTATAAGATAAGGTGGATCAAGATAAACAAAATCATTTTCGGTCAATTTAATTTTTGATAAAAATGATTTATAGTCTTTATTTGACCAATGAATCTTTTTCTGATTAGTAAGATTTATATAATTAGTAAGAGCTTCGACTGTATTGTTATTAAAATCAACATTGCCCACAGGTAGATTAAAATCACCTTGTTGATTAAAACGGAGCATTCTATTAAATCCATAGATTAATAATAAATACAAGTCAGCAATATCTGTCCTATCAGAAGAATTATATTTTTCTTTTAGTTGTTTATAGAACTCTGCGTTATATTTTGCGAAATAAGTTTTAACATATTTATCTTTTAATTCTTGAGGAACCGTTTTTCCTTTATATGAACAAGTAAATTGGTATTCATCAATTTTTTTAAATAATATATCTAGTAAAACTTCAGAAGAGGAAAAAGATGATAAATAATGATGAATTGACATTATGTTTTTATCGATGTCATTTTCATAGAATTCTTTAGCATTGAAATTTAAAAAAACAGAACCGCCTCCAACAAAAGGCTCTACAAACTTATTAATCTGTTCTGGAAAATATTTTTTGAGTTCAGGTATTAATTTATATTTATCACCAGTATAAAACAATGGTGAACGGATTACTTTTTCTTTTTTCATTTTACCTTTGTAATGTAAAGCAATTCTTGATGATTCTCTAAGTCTGTTTTACCAGCATTGAAGAAACGATAATCTTTAGCAAATTTCCTTGTTTGTCCTTTCGAATTTAATACTTCTTCAATTTCTTCAAGTTCAATTTTATTTTTTGAACTTCCGCTTTTTGAATTATAAGTATTATTATAAGATACTGCTAAATAGTTACTGTCAAGATTCTCTATCAAATCTGAAAATGTTTTTGGAGCCTGGCTTGTACAATATTTACTCATATTTTCTGCCGGTGGCTTCATAGCAACACCCGTTAATACAGGCTTATCCCATTTCACAAGATTTTCATAAACATGATAGAAGCGACAATATTGACGTGAATTATAAGGTGGGTCAATATAAACTAAATCTGACTTAATTTCTCTTGCAAGCTGATTAGAATCCTCACGATAAATTGTGAGATTATTAAATTCTTTTACATCAATTAAACGGAGCTTTAATTCAGTTTTCTTTATAGGCTTTTTTATATAAGCTTCAAAATGTCCGAGTGTATTTGCGTGTTTATCAATATTATATATTAAGGTAGTTAAAAGAATTGCATATTCTTTTTCTGTTAAATCAGATTTTGAATTTTCAATATCTTCACGAATCCAGCCGATTTTTTTTGACATATCATAGTCAAAATATTTTCCGCCATAATTAAGGGAAAAGTAATTATCTTCGAGTTTTGTTTCATCTAAATTATTATACAACTCGATTTTTTTTAAGATTTTTTCTTTATTCCAAGGGCCCTGTTTGAAGAAGGCTGTATAAATTTGATTATTTGAAAACAGAAAATCATTAATAATGACGTTGTCATATAAGCCAAGCATTTTTTTTGCAACAACGCCAGTTCCTGCAAAAATATCAGTAGCTGTATGAATATTAGTTGTCTCATTATTTATAATATCAAAAATCCAATCTACTAATTTTTGTTTACATCCGATATAACGACGACTTTCAAGAGGTATTGTAGCACCAGGAAGGGAATCTGCAGCGACGGATAAATAATTTCCTTTAGATTCAAGTTTCTTTTTTGCAACATCAAGAACTAATTCTTGATTAGAGTAAGCTTTTATATTCTCAAGAATTTTATCACTATCTCTTTGGATTTGTAATTGATCAGAATCAATATTGTAGAATCTTGCAAGTATAAAAATTTGTTCATCAGTAGGGAAACGAATTCCAGATTCAATTCTACAAAGCTGACTTTCCTGTATTCCGGTATTTTTTTGGATTTCTAATAAAGAGAAACCTTGTTCTTCTCGAATATTTTTTAAGACTGTTCCAATGTACATAGAATTTCCACCCTTTGTCAATTTTAACAGAAAAAAGTGGTATTTGCTAGTCAAAATATTAGGATTTAAGAAAAAAGTTTTTTTAATAATACAATTTATTGGCGATGTCGAAAACAATAGAAAAAACTGTATTTTGGGTATAAAATATTATAATTAATAATCTAAAATTTGAAAACCCAAAATTGTGAGGAATACATGACACGCGACCCTTTAATACCAAATTTATGGAATATTAGACAACTTTACGAGAATAAAATGTTTGAAATTCCTGTTTATCAAAGACCATATTCTTGGGATGCAGAAAATGTCACTATTTTGCTTAATGATATACTAAACTCATTCAATGAACGCAAAACTGTAAAGAGTTATTATACAGGAAATGTTATTATCCGTGAAAATGATACAAAAACAGATGGAAACATAAAAGCATATGATATTATAGACGGACAACAACGAATTACAACTTTTACTCTTATTTTGTTATGTTTGCATTCTCTATTTGCACATATCTGTAAAAATCAAAATGACCCAATAATTTTTGATGTAAAGCGATTATTATGGCAGCATAGTGCAACACGTTATCCTGAAAAAGAATTTCCTTCGCTTAAACTTAATAGCATTGAGAAAGAGGCCTTTTCTGTTCTTTATGATTATGCTTTTGATACCCCCAAAGAACTTTATAAATTTGCCTTAAATTATGAATGCAAATCTGATTATGAAAAAAGAGTAATTGAGAATTTTAAGCTTGTTTATAATACATTACAGGAAACTATATGTGAAAATGAAAATTTATTATTAGATTATGCATCTTATGTTATTGAGCATATAAATTTTATAAATATTGAATGTACAGAACATGTAAATAAAGTTTTTTCAATTTTTGAATCTATAAATTCAAAAGGAAAACCTCTGGAAGAAATTGACAAAATTAAATGCTATATCTTTTCAGAACTGGATGAAGATTCATATAAATTATGTCTTAAACAATGGGGAGATTTGATCATCAAAACAAAAGACAATCTTTACGATTATCTTATGGTTTATATAAGAGCATATATTAAATACTACAGACAAAATATTACGCTTAGCAATTTCAAAACTATTTCTTATGAAGAAATGAAACGACATTTCGGCAAAGATAATTTATGTGATACTTTTAAAGCCTTGCTTGAAGATTTGGTTAATAAAGTAAAATATTACAATATGTTGTCTGATATTGAAGAAATAAAGAAACTTTATGATAACCATAAATTCAGAATGTATTTTAGATTATTTGCCGGATATTACAAACACCCTAAGCCATTATTCTTTAGAACATTTATTGAATTTGATAATAATAAAATTTCTGCAGAAGACTTCATTGAAATTTTTGTAACTATAACTAATTTTATGATTGAAAGTCTTACTTTACTTAGTAGAGATAGTAAAGATGTTATTACGATGTTCTCAAAAATTATGAGTACAATTTATGATAATGGAATACAATTATCAACAATAAAATTTTTCGTAGCAAAAGAATCCGTAAAGAGTAATATTACAAAAGACCTCCTTAAATATTCAATTAAAAACTATGATGCATATTCCCATAAAAACATTGCTGTTCCTTTACTTGCATTATATGAGGCCTATAATGAAACGACAGGAAAAGTTTTTTATGATCAAGCAGATTTAATTACTTCAAAATTTTCTGATAATTTCTCACTTGATCATTTATTAGTTCAAACTCCAGAACTAGACGATGATGATTATAAATATTATTGTAATTTTGAAGATGGATATGAAACACTTTGTTTAAAAACAGGAAGTGATTTTCCTGACAAAATTCAAAATGGGATGCCTTATGATGATTTCAAATCACAAATTTTAAATAAGTTTGGAAACATGAGAATCTATTATAGAGATAAAAATTCTTCTAGACAAAACAATGTGGTTGAGTTAAAAGAATATGGAAAATTTACAAAGTATAAAGATATTACAGATAGAGAAAACGAAATTGTAAATTTCTTAATAGATAAAATACTTACAATACCTACTGTAAATCAATCAGATGAACCGAAAAAATCTAAAAAATCTCCTACAAAATTACCTAAGATGGATGAACTTATAAATGCAGGTCTTATTTCTATTGGAGATAAAATATATTTAACTGTTAGTCCAGAAGATTCAGAAGCAACTTTGATATCAAATTCAACTGTTGATTATAAAGGACAGTCGATGACATTAAATCAATGGGGACAAACTGTAACTGGTTGGTCCTCAATCCAAATTTATAGATATGTTTGTGTAGCTGGAGAAACTGAAACCTTAAACGACAAGAGAAAAGCTCTTTCTGATGAAACCACAGACTAATTCTTTCATTTGGAGAGATAAATGTACGAACCAAGAATTCTTAATGAAGAAGAAAAACAACATGAACTTATCTACGATTTAGAGTTCCTGCCTCCTGGTACAACTTTAGATTCTAAAGTCAGATGTAAGAAATGTGGAAAAGAATTTTTCTATAAAGAATCTACAGTTTTAGAACTATTCGATGTTGTCGGTTATTATGAAATGGTAAAATGTAAACACTATCCTGAATGTGATGGACTTAGACAGGATTTTGAAGTAATAAAATAGTATCAAAATTCTAAAACTTTCCCTAAAAAGTCATGATTGCAAAGAAATTGAGCTATAAAATGCAATCATACTAATTTTAGGAGGCTCTTATGAAGCTAACCGCAAATACTATTATAAAGCTCTTTGTTAATTCCGTAGGTCAGGATGCTCTTAAAGATTTTTATGAGCATAACTGGGACGCACGAAAAAAAGAAATTCAGAAAAAATTTAAAGCCGAGTATGATTTTGACCTAATCTATGACACAGATTTTCAGCGAGTTATGGATATCTTAAATGATTTTGCTGATTGGGCTGTAAAAATGGATTACATTACTACGTGGGATAAATTTGCAATTTTAGATTTACTTATTCCTTATATGAAAGCCCTTCAAATTGCTTTACCAGAAGGAATACCTGAAGAGAAATTTATTAAATATACAATCATGTATTCAATTTGTAGTGCTTATAGACATTCAATGCAGGAAGCTTTGAAATCCAAAGACTTTCATAATGACCGTAATGGTGCAATTCTTCTGGCTATATATCAATTCAATTTTTATCTGCCGACTTACCAATACACAAAAATTGTTGAACCATTGGAAGGTGTTTTTGATTTGTTCCTGGCACTTGTTAAGGATAAAAAGAAACTTTATGACTATTGGGATAGTAAAAGATATGAAATTGATGATAACAATTCTGGAGATTTAAAGCTTTTAATAAATCGATGGACTAAAACTAAGAAGGCCAGACCAACTTGGAAAGTTATTAAGTTATTCATGAATGAAGATTTACTTCCTGATGATAATTTAATCATACAGCCATTCCCGGATATCTCTGGAAAAGTTCAGTATTTGACTTTTAGAAGAAAAATCTTTTCTGCATATTTTATTACAAATTTCTTTCATTATCTAAAAGATTATGAGCTTATAAATGATACTTCAATTGAAATGATTCAGAATGGAATTAGATTATTTTATAGACATTTTCTCGTAACTAATGAACCAAATATTTCTCCAGAAGAAAAACAGAATCCTATGTTTTGCATGTTGTATAATTTTCTTTTTACTGATGCTATGGGAAATGATTTTGCTAAAGATACAAGATTCTATTTTGGGATTTAAGGCTGCATACACATTCAATGGCAAATTCGCTTTTTCTGGTGTAAAATGGTTTGATTATGAAAATATTCTATAAATTAAACGATAACACTTAAGTTTGAGAGGTGTATACAAATGTCAAAAGAAAAAACACAAAAAAATGATAAGCCAGAAAAGAAAAAGAATTTTGTAATGATTGAAGGCATAAAATATTCATATACTAAAACTCAAATAATATTCTTTGATTTAGAATTCTATGTTCCTAAAAAAGACCAGAATCAATATAGTTTTTCTGCAAATCCTTGGAAAAAAGACCATTTATTATTAGGCGGAACATTTCTTAACTGGAAACCTTTACAAGAGAAAAATAATAAAAATGCAAACAGTTTTTGGTTATGGAAATATAACAATGACGAAAAACAATTAGTTAATGCAATTGTAACTTGTTTAGAGAAAGCCTGGGATTTAATATTATCTGAGAAAGGTCAATGCGAATTATGTTTGTGTGGAGTTGGAATTTCCAGAGTTGATATTGGATATTTATATTCAAAAGCTTTACAGCATAAAACAAGACCAGAAGATAAACTTTTTATGATTTTCCACAATATAAGACTCATAGAATTAGAAAATGCTGTGATGCCATATTTTACACATGAAAATGGAATGCTTTTAGGAAAAAGCACAGGACAAATATTAAAGCGATTCGATATACCTGGAAAACATACAAGCGGTTCAAATGTCTGGGATTTATACGAAAAAGAATCGTTTGAAAAAATCGAACAGAGAAACACAAAAGAAGTAGATGATTGTTTTGTAATTTATCAAAAGCTTCTTGCTGAAAAACCAATATTAAAAAGAAAATCTAAGAAATAACCGATTGCAAAATGCCAACACTAATTGGCACTTTGCAATTGTACTCTGGTGCTACACTTTTTGTATGAAGATTCAAGGCAGAAAGTGCACACTGACGGTATTAAAAGACAATGAATTTATTCCATTACCATACAGCGAGGAAACTGTAAGATTAACGTCTA
>JAEEGK010027882.1_pt1 | contig 11372 bp, 10 predicted proteins | sample 8958771 | NCBI WGS metagenome assembly JAEEGK01 (sample SAMN16246547, study PRJNA631951) | gut metagenome | biome: gut microbiome; feature: rumen; material: SC-attached | host: Bos | place: Iran: Karaj | collected 2018-10 | reverse complement strand
GCTGCTTATATTTGCTGGGGATATCCGATGCCGACGTGGCTGCCCTCATGCAACGCGCCTACAACACAGTTAATGAACGCAACAGTAAGTTGAGAAGAGTTTTCGGTAGTAAAAATTCAATTTCCGTTACCTTACAATCTATTGCAAATGAATCCGCAATAGATTGATTAATAAGATGTTGTTCAAAAATCCGAACAAATCCGAACATGGTTTTTCTTGACAACAGGATTTTGACAGCCGTATATTTGCATCCGATTTAAAAACAGATGAATAACAATCTAAAAACACAACTATATCATGAAAAAAGTATTAATAGTTTTCGTCGCTCTGCTGATATGCGGTAAGGCTTTGCCTCAGGAAGGCGAAATCATTTATTATGATTTTACAGATGTCTGTGATTTTTCTACAAACGGATACCCCTCTGAAGGAACACATTTCGATATAGACGAGGACTCCATTTATGATTTTCACACCACGGCTGGCATTACTACAATCAACAAAGCTACTTTTTTAGGCATCAAAGCCGACAAGGCTGGATGGTCTGTATACCCTTGTTTTCTATATGATGTCATTAGCCATCCTACAATGCCTGGATGGTGTATGTGGGTTTTTACCTATCTTCCAGAAGGTGTGCGTTTAGACACGCTTCGAAATATACCTGACGGTATATCAAAGTGGGACGATTATATGTACCAAGCTGTTTCAGGCGGTACTGCTATCGAACCAGACATTACTGAGGACCACCTTATGATTGCCATACGCCACGAAATCACGGGAGCTGATCAAGAGACGCACTATTGTTACGGATGGATGGAATGCTCCATGAATTGGCATTGGACCACGGCACCACCCCAATGGACAGAAGGATTGCTATGCATTAACCGAATGGCCTTTTGTACCATTCCAGACTACCCTATGCGTTTAGGCCAAACAAGCTTCACTTGGGATGTGGAAGAGATTGAAACACCCGCTTTCGCCACTCTCCATCCCAACCCCACCACAGGCCAAGTCACCATCATGGGACAAGACCTGAAAGCCGCTGTGGTGTTCAACACGCTCGGGCAACAAGTGGCCGTGGCTTCGGGCGAGGGCGAGACGTTGCACATCGACATCGCCAACCTGCCCGCCGGCGTCTACTTCGTCAACGTCACCGATGGCGAGGGACGCAAATGCGTGAAGAAGGTGGTGAAAGAATAAAACTCTAAAACCCATTCCACTATGAAAAAGAATTCATTCCTTTGCGCCATGATGTTGCTTTGCTTGAATATGATGGCGCAGTCTTTTGACAATAATTGGAATATAGTTATAGACGATAACTTTTCCGACTTCCTGGGTTGGAACACCAACACCTTTACCGAACTCAGTCGTTATCAAGGCTACCAACCAGTTTGGGAATGTTTCATGAACGAACACTATACGGGTGTCACTACTGATGGCAGGCATCAAGCATACCAAACGAGCCATGCGTTTCTTGATGGAAATAACAAGATGACATTGAAGGCGGAACTGATCAGCAACACTGCAATGGTTTGTGACATTGACTATTCTATACCTGAAGGGAAAAATTGCACCAATAGTTCTCATCCCAATCCACCTCAAGATATTTTCTATTTTTCTGGAACAATTGAAACCACAAATATGTGTTGGTTTGGGTACTATGAGTTAAAATGTAAGTTACCAGCCCACCTTGGAGAAAAGACTTCTTTTTGGCTTTTTGGAACTGGACCACATTCATATGAAGAAATCGACATCTTCGAACAATCTTATATTGACAGTTCTAATCAACTTGACAAAGGTTTTAGTTGTGGCATCCATTATAACCCGGATTCAACAAGTTATCAAGGAGCACATAATACGGTTAAACTGTTTTATTTGATTGAAAATGGCTATCCAGATCTGTCACAAGAACACACCTACGCCTGTGAATGGTTGCCTGACAAGGTAACCTGGTTCTTTGATGGAGAAGTTATCTTTGTATGCAACGACAGGGATGAAATCCCACAACATCCTATGCGTCTTAAGATAACCCATCCTGTTTTACATAATGCGGTGAGCAATAACGGTCCGTTATGGAATGGCTCAGATGCTGTGATCATCAGTTATGTCAAGTATAACCAACTAGAATTTGACTGCGACACTGACATGACCATTAGAAATGTCAATGATGTCAATAATTACCAACCTGGTGTAAAGCACTCAGTTGTAATAGGATCATCTGGAGGTTTGGAGATACCAGCCAACATGAATATTGCAGTTAGAGCGTCTGAAAGCATAACCATCGACAATCAACTCACCATACCTTCAGGAGCACAAGTGACGATGATTGTCCAAGGGTGTCCTGACCTCGAATAACTACCACAACAACAAAATTCAATACACAAAAATCTATTCATCATGAAAAGACTTCAATTATTATTGGTTTGTTTGACAATGTTTGTCTTTAATGCAAATGCACAGCGGGGCTACATTGTCCATACCGCGTATGAACCCGACACGGTGCTTAACTACAATCAGAATTCGATCTCGTTCGATATTGATTTTGATGGCGAAGACGATTTGGTGATATGGAATTATTTGGGAGGTCCGGGAGATCATGTGACATCATTGTTTTTCGACATCCTTAACTGGACTAGTGGGCTAACACATATGGCCTATCTCTGGGATCAGGAAGAAGGTTTGGGGCATGATACCATCCAGATGGGGGATTTACTTCAGGATTGTGTCACATGGTATTATAGTTTTGGCTTTGAATACTCTTGGGATCAGATTGACCCAAACGTAGACGGCTTTAGGGGGTATCTCGGTATTAGAAAAAAGATTGATGAGGATTATTATTACGGATGGATTGAATTCAAAATGTTTTGGGATACCTCAATAAATATCTATGTTCCAGCCCCAAGACTTGTCCTTTATGCGACAGCTTTCTGCACCATACCTAATTATCCACTTCGTGCAGGCCAAACCGACCTTGACTGGGGTGTAGAGGAGACCAAAACCTTCGCCACCCTTTATCCTAACCCCACCACTGGCCTTGTCACCATCACGGGCAAAAACCTCAAACAAGCTGAAGTGCTTAACGCGCTTGGACAGCACATAGCCACCGCACAAGGCCAGGGCGAAACGCTGCACATCGACATCGCCAATTTGCCCACGGGTGTTTGCTTCGTCCGTATCACGGATGAGGAAGGGAGAAAGTGTGTGCGCAAGGTGGTGAAGGAATAAAAACAACAAACCCTTGCAGCCATGAAAATGTTTGTATACCTTTGCAGCATGAAAACAATAACCTCTAAGAACTAAACGACGATATGAAAACAAAAAGCATAGTTTTGAGCCTGGCGCTCATCGGATTGTTGGCCTTAGCCTCTTGTACTAAAGAGAAGGCTGGAGGCGTTTTCTCTTTTACGGGCAAAGTGCAAAAAGGTCCTTTCGTTACCGGCACCACTATCACCGTCAACGAACTCAACGAAAGTCTGGGACAAACCGGCAAGTCGTTCACCACATCCATCACTTCCGACGACGGCAGCTTCAGCCTCAGCAATCTCGAGATGGAGTCGGATTTGGCCCTGCTTACCGGCAACGGCTTCTATTTCAATGAGGTGCTTGGTGAGCTTTCGTCGGCACAAGTCACCTTGCAGGCTCTCGCTGACCTGAGTAACGACGAGACGGTCAACATCAACGTGCTGACCCACATCACCAAGGCCCGCATCGAGACCCTCGTCAGAGAAGGCAAGAGCTTTTCCGATGCCAAGCGGCAGGCTGAAGGCGAGTTTCAGGACTTTCTCGGTGTGACCGATCATTTCAACCAAGGTTTCGAGCAGATGTCCATCGCCTCGCAAGGCGATTTCAACGCCATGCTGCTCGCCTTCTCCATCATCCTTCAAAGGCCTTCCCACTTCCTGGAGGTGGTTCCCACCCTTCCGGCTGAGTTGACCTGGCTCATGACGAACCTCTCAACAGATTTCGCTGATAACGGTGCCATCGGCAAAGAAGAACTGGTCGACACATTGCTATACAACATCTCGATGCAAGACCAGGCGTACATCAGACGCCATATCGAAAACTACTATTCGGGACTCGGCCTTGACGTGCAAATCCCCGACTTCGAGTCGTACATCACGCTGTTCCAAGCCGCGCACCAGGAATTGGTAACCGAATTCCTCTATCCCGATGAAGCCAGTCCGGCACCAGAAATGGGTCCCGGCGGCGAGGTGGCGAACCTACTCGTGAAAGACATCACCCAGTTCGACGGCGACCTGTCCTACGTTGTCGCCGCCATCACGCCTTTGGGCAAGAGCCTGAAGGTGAAAATCACGGGCAGCATACAGTTGGACCTCAACAACGGCTGGCATGTTACCGAATATACGAATAACAGTTTCACTATCGAGGCCCAACGCCAAAACGAACTCGTCTCGATGCTCGTCTACCTCCTCGACGACAGCAAGAATGGCTCCGCTACCATTGAATATTACGAGGACTCCGACACCCCGACCTTCACCAAGCAGATTACCTGGACAGGCGGTTATCCATCATACAAGTAGGGGATCGCAAGTCCCGCGTTCGGCACCGGCGGATTGCAAATCCGCCGGAACGGAGAAAAATGCCGCTTTTCAGCGGCATTTTCTGTTTCTAAAGGTTCATGTAATTACGCCTTCACCAAAGCAGCAGCGCCTAAGATGGCCGCGTCGTTATCGGGCAGCTCGGTGACACGTACGTCGACACTGCCGTCGTAGACGAAACACAGGTGTTTCTCGAACGACTCGCGTACGGGCTTCATCAGCACGTCGCCGGCCTTTACGGGACCACCCATGAGGAAGATGGCCTCGGGACCGCTGAACGCCACGGCGTTGGCCAAGGCGATGCCTAACCAATAGCCCGTCTTTTCAAAGACCTTCAACGCCAACGGATCGCCCTGTCGGGCCGCGTCGCCTACCATCTTGCTGGTCAGGTCGTCAGGGTTGACGTCGGCCAAAGGGCCGTCATAACCTGGCGTGGCCTCCAGCATCTCTAACGCCGTGCGACGGATGCCCGTGGCCGAGGTGTAAGTCTCGAGACAGCCTTTGCGTCCGCAACCGCATGGACGACCTTCAGGGATGAGGATGGCGTGGCCCAACTCGCCAGCACCGCCCGTCTTGCCGTGCACCAGTTTGCCGTCGACCACGATGCCGCTGCCCACACCCGTGCCGAGGGTAAAGGTGATGAAGTTCTTCATCCCCTTGGCACCGCCATAGACGAGTTCGCCGTAAGCCGCGGCATTGGCATCGTTAGAGACCACGACAGGCACATCCATGTGTCCATGGAACAGCGTAGCAAGGTCGACCACGCCTTTGAAATTCAAGTTGGTGGCATTCTCGATACAGCTCGTGTAATAGTTGCCCGCCGGTGCCGCGATGCCGATGCCGTCGATGGTCGCCACATCGTGTTCTGCCATCAAGGATCGGATCTGGTCGCAGATGTCCGCGACATATAGCGATGCATCAAAATAACGGTTGGTAGGCAGGTTTTTCTTGGCCAGGCAACGGCCGTCGTCGCGCACCAACCCAATGTCGGTGTTGGTACCTCCAATGTCGATTCCTATGGAATAAGTGCTCATAATGATGTCTGTTTTGAAAGTGCTAAAATACAGAAAAATGTTGGATTGGGAGGAAAAAGCCTATTTTTGCAGCCAAAATCAAGACAATATGTACACCAAACGAACTTTTTTGGCCATTCAGATTCCCAGCAGCGAGGAGTATACCTCGATGGTGACTCGGTTGAAAAACAACCTGACCCATGAGAAATTCATTAATTACTGTCGTCCCGAAAACATCCACCTGACGCTGAAATTCCTAGGCAGCACGCCTGTCGACGACATCCCCGCCATTATCGAGTCGTGCCAAAAGGTGGCCAAACGCCATCAGCCGTTCACGATGGACTTCGACAAGACGGGCTTCTTTGGCAAGAACCGTGTGCCTACCGTGCTTTGGCTTGGCATGAACAACCAACCGCAGGCGCTCTTCGACCTTGAAGCCGACCTCTTGGATGCCTTCGACGACTTGGGGTATCTGCGCGACCGCCAAAACTTCGTGCCTCACCTCACCGTTTGCCGCATCAAGTCGTTGGTCGACAAGCAGTTCTTTATGAAGGTCTACGATGGCATCGAGCCCAAGACCTATCTCCATGCCGATGTCAAGGAACTGGTGTATTACCAGAGCATCCTGCAGCCCACCGGACCCATCTATAAAGTCATAAAGAAAATACCACTGGGTTGATTGGCATTAAATTTGCCTATAATCAGGCTGTGCAACGAAAAAAAGCACTACTTTTGCAATTTATTTGCGCTATTGGAGTTATTAGAAAAAAACCGATAAAAAAATGAAAAGTAAACTCACAACCATCATGATGGTCCTCTTGGCCGCTTTCATCACGATAGGAGGCACCACCAGCTGTAAGAGCAAGAAGAGATTGGCCCGCGAAGCTGCCGAGGCCGAGTACAAATCAAGAGTGGAACAGGCCGTCAAAGACCTGAACGCCATCCTCGACGACGAGACCCTCTGGAGCCTCGAAGAGAAGGAAGCCCGTGTGCAGACCATCAAGGACTGGAACCTGCAGAACGCCGAGGTCGACGACCTGCTCTTCCAAGTGGAGAAGAAACTCGCCCGCGAGCGTGCCCAAAAAGAAGAAGAGGAGCGCCGCGAACGCGAGGAACGCGAAAAAGCCAATGCCGCAGATGCCGTTTTGGGGCGTAACTTCAACAGCATTGCCAATGCCAGCAGTCCCAGCCAAGCCAACCGTGTCATCAACGAGACTTTGGGCATGTTTGAGTCGCCCAACACCCCCGTGCTCATCATCATCAAGCAAAACCAAGGCTTCAACGACTATGACCGTCCGACCACCATCGAGAAGTATCTCAACTACGTGAAAGACCAGAAGAAAGCCACCGAGAAGGTGCACGAAATCAAATACAACGACAACGGAAAGATTAACGAACTTGAACTGATAAAGAAATGAAAAAGATCATCGCCACTTTAGTGATTGCCTTGTGCGTCGTGGGAAGCGCCATGGCACAGGACGACTTGAGTTTCGAACGCAAGCAAGCCATCGACAGCCTCGCCTTGGAGAAGGTGAGAGACTTGAGCAAATACATCAAAATCGTCGGCTCGAAGGAGACGCCTTTCAGCGAGGCCAACCGCGTCATCGACCGCGCCGAGGAGCTCTTCATGAGCGATGCCGAAATCGGTGTTTCGTCGCTGGGTTCCAACCAAATCACCTATTACCGCGTCCGCAAGTATTTCGAGCACCTGATGCGCTTGAACTACGACCGCGTCGAGATTGAATGGTACAACATCGAGTATGTCAGCGACTTGCAACGCCAACCTGACGGCACATACGTGGGTGTCATTACCATTTTCCAGACCTTCCGCGGCTACGACAAGGAAGGCAATCTGGCCTACAAAGACACCACCAAGAAAGACATCACCGTCTATGTGAAGCGCAAAGAGACCCAAATCGGCGGTCGCACCATCGGTTTCTGGGATGTGTTGCTTGGCGACATGCGCGTGAAGGAAACGACGAATCGATAATTTGACTATGACCATTGACCATGACCATGACCGCTTCGACAGTGGTTTTGGTCATGGTCATTGTCAGTAGTCATAGTAAGAAATGAGAACTAGTATTCGCAATATAACTCTCCTTGCCGTTGCGCTTTTGTTGGCGGGTAATGTTTTTGCCCAGACGATTGGAGATTTTAAGATGGACGAAACTGAGCTCTATGCCATGACGAAGCAGATGGGCCAGTTTATGCGCCGTTTCAACTACGAGGAGGACCAGTTTGGCAACCAACTCAACCCCAAAGACCCCAAATATCACAACAATGAGATGCGTCGCAAGTCGTTGCCCATCCTCTTCGACCAGGAAAAATACGGCAAGCAGACAGAGTTGCAACGCTATTTCATCGAGGATGTCACCAAGGGCGACTCCACTTTTATGACCTTCCTTGGCGGCCGCTGGTACTCCGAGGTATCGTGTACTTTCCGTTACAATGGTCGCGACGTCAATGTGATACTCTTCTTGGCTGTTGAAAAGGAAGGTTTGGGCTCGAAATGGGTGTTCACCAATGTGTATTTCTCGGAGTTCAACAAACTCTTTCCTAATGGCGAGATGGCCGAACGCGAGAAACATTTCCTGCATCCTATGAGCCATGAGCTCGACTTCATGAACATCTACAAGGCTTTCCAAGACCCCGATGTCATAGAATATTACGCCTCGAAGGAATACCAACCCGACTATCTGACCTTGTTCTTTTACGAGATCAAGAAAGGAAAACTGGTGTTCCAGCATGTCGATTCGGTGAAGTTCCATGTCTTGCAAATCAAAGACTGGTACTTTGAGGTGTCATGGTTCAACCGCTCAGGTCTCAACTCGGGCTGGCTCATGTCGAATGTCATCTACATGCCCGAAAAGGAAAAAATCAACCTCATCAAATTTTATCAACCATGAGAAAGGTAGTTTTACTTTTCATTGCATTGTTGGGTTTTGCCTTTTGCGCACAAGCCCAAAAACTCTCGAAAGACGAAATCACCAAATATGAGAATGAAATCAAGTCGATGGTCGCCTATCTTGAGGAGACCATGAATTTTTTGGGCGACAGCACTTCTTCCGCCTTGGAGAAGGAAATCGTGTTCACTGAGAGTTGGAGCAAGGTCTTCACCGACGACAAGGTGCAAATCGAGGATGACCTCGACGTGAACCGCAAGACGCCTATCAACAAGGATGTGCAGGCCTATCTGAAAGACATCGATTTCTTCTTTAAATGGGCCACCTTCAAGTTCGACGTGCAAAGCATTAGCAATAGCACCCGCGACGACGGCAGCATCTTTTTCAAGGCCACGCTGACACGCCATCTGACCGCCATGACCATAACAGATGAGACTGTCGACAATGTAAAGAATCGCTTCGTTGAAATCAATCTTGATCGGCAAAACAACAGCCTTAAGATAGCGAGTATCTATACCAGCAAAATCAACGAGAAGGAAGCGCTCCGCAACTGGTGGAACAGCCTTTCGCAAAACTGGAAAAACCGCCTCGGCAACGACATTATGCTCTACGACAGCATCCCGTTAGCCAATGTGGGCATGATTTCTGCAAAAGATTTTATGGGTTCATATCCTGTCGTCGACCCAGTCACGGGCGAGACGTCGCTCAAGGACAAGATTTTCAAAAACGACATGCCTGAACTAGACGCCAAGTTGAAACTCGTCAGCCAAAAACAACGTCTTGACCTCTCTGGCATCCGTGAAATCATTTCTTTGGAACCGCTCAACGAACTGTCGGATCTCACTTGGCTTGATATCTCAGAGACCTCTGTCGAAGACCTGTCGCCTGTTCGCAACCTTAACAAGCTTAAGGTGCTGCGTGCCAATTCCACTTTAGCCGAAGACCTCTCGGCCTTGAAATATAACATTACCCTAGAGGAACTTGAGATGGCCAATACCACCGTTGATGATCTCTCGGCACTTGCTTCGTTGCGCAACCTCACGAAATTGAACTTGGCCAATACCCAAGTCAATAGGCTCACTCAGTTGAAGAGTTGTGCCAACCTGACTACGCTCAACTTGAGCGGTACACACATCGTCAATATCGGTGTGCTTCAAGATTTGGAGCAATTGCGGAACCTCGATATCAGCAAGACCTCGGTACGCGACCTTGGTCCGGTGAGCCACCTAAAAACTCTGCAAAGCCTCAATATTTCTGGCTCTGCCATCAGCAACCTTCAAGCACTGAGCGGGATGGAAAACCTTAGGGAATTGTATTGTAGCAATACCTCCATTAGCGACCTCTCACCTTTGAAAGGCAACCGACACTTGAGCAAGATATATTGCGACCACTCCAGCATCCATGATGCTGAAGCCAGCGCTTTTACCAAGGATAATCCCTTCACTCTCGTCATTTATGACACCGAGGCGCTGAAAAACTGGTGGAATGGTCTCCCGATGTATTGGAAAGCATTGTTCTCCAAACAGATACAATTAGATAAAGAACCCACTACCGAGCAACTGCACCAAATCATCAACCTGCAAGAACTCGACTTGTCTGGTAACACTTACATTCAAAACTTGATGCCTGTCAGTCGCTTGACCAATCTGCGCACACTCAATATCGCGAATACTGAAATTGGTTTCTTGCAGCCCATTCAAGGCTTGGCCAATTTGGAGTCGCTCAACATCGAGCATACCTATATCAGCGATCTCAAGCCCTTGCAGGACATGCCGAACTTACAGTTCCTCAACATCATGAACACACCTGTCAATGACCTTACCGCATTGGTCAACGATGACAAGATTGAAGTGATTTTGGCCGACAGCACCATCATTGGGAAAAGCCATGTTGTGGCGCTGAAGGAACACCAGCGTCAAGTCACGGTGGTGTATCAATCCGAGTCGCTCAAAAACTGGTGGAATGGTCTCGACGCCATCTGGCAAGCCATCTTCCGCAATGCCATTGGCACGCAGAAGGAAACGCCAGACCCGCTTCAACTCCAGCAGGTTTTGGACTTGAGAGAACTGGAGATCAGTCCAGAGTTTCCTATCATTTCCCTTGAACCGCTTACGAGTCTCAGATGGCTCGAACGCCTTACCATCAACAACCAAAGCGTAAGTGACTTGAAGCCATTGGCCTACAAGGAGTTTTTAGTAGAACTCAATGCGCAGAACAACCCCATAAGCAGTTTGAAACCCATCGAGGAAAGCACGCTGCTCGAATTGCTCAACATTGAGAACACACAAGTCAGTGACTTAGGTCCGCTTTCAAAGATGAATAACCTCGTTACGCTGAATGCTAGTGGCACCCCTGTGAAATCGTTGAAGCCCTTGTCAGGCCTGCAAAGGTTGGAGAACCTTTTTGTCAACAATACTAACGTTCGCAGCATTTCACCCGTAGAGAACATGCCTTCGCTGAAACAGTTGAAAGTGTATAACACAAGAGTGAAGAAGCGCGCTGTTGAGTCGTTGCAGCAGAAACGGTTGGATTTGAATATCATCTACTATTAAAGGGAACTTCTAAAAATTGCTCCATAGGAGCTTTCGTTTAATAACAAAACACAATAATCCAACAAGTTATGCTCCGTAGGAGTTTTCTTTAACTAGAATTGAAAGACGCTTAAGAACAATTCACCAAGCGTGACAATTGTGTTTGGCGTTTGGTAGAAGAACAAATCGCTTCATACGATATAATGAAAGTTCGCCTTTTGGAAGGTAATACCCTTTCCAAAAGGCGAAATTATTTATTGTTTCGGTTTCCTTTGCTTTGAATACTTTTATTTTGTACTTTTGCGGTTCATCTGGATTGCTTCGTGCCTCGCAATGACGCTAAGCGTGTTAAAAGTCCCGCACCTT
>JAEEGK010027878.1_pt1 | contig 11373 bp, 8 predicted proteins | sample 8958771 | NCBI WGS metagenome assembly JAEEGK01 (sample SAMN16246547, study PRJNA631951) | gut metagenome | biome: gut microbiome; feature: rumen; material: SC-attached | host: Bos | place: Iran: Karaj | collected 2018-10 | reverse complement strand
ACTGGAACTGACCGGGTATATGGCGCAAGCATACCACATCGCCGAAGAGTTCTGCACTCTGCTCTCCAGCCGGGTAAAGGGTGGAGGCTTCATGTCAACATTGGTTTTGAAACGTATCGGCAGCACCATGATCGCCGGAGAAAACACGGCGAAGAAAATGCTCGCTTGGACCAGCGATGGAAAGGCTGAGCTTGGTACATTGTATGATATTGCGAGCGACGAAGACGAGGACAGCACTGACGATCCGGAATCCGCTGTTAAGGATCTGACCCCTGCGGAAATCGACTGCCTCACGCGGCTGATTACCGTATTGAAAAACAATCGTGATACCGACCCAAAATATCTCCGGGTAAAAAGCATTCTCCAGAACGGAGTCGAGTCGGAAGGTGGATGGCTCAAGAAAGGCTGTATCATCTTCAGCCAGTATTTCGACAGCGCAAACTACGTAGCCGAGCTGCTCAGCAAAGATTTTCCTGAGACGCCAATCGGTCTGTATGCCGGTGGAGACAAAAGTGGCCTGTATTTGAACGGGCATTTTCAAAAGCATCCGAAAGACGTACTGAAGGCTATGGTGAAAGCAAGAGAACTGCAGGTCCTGGTAGGTACCGATGCGGCAAGCGAAGGGCTGAACCTTCAGACCCTTTCAACTTTGATCAATGTGGACCTCCCGTGGAATCCTACCCGTCTGGAGCAGCGCAAAGGCCGCATCCAGCGAATAGGTCAACTTGCGGATACCATCCTAATTTACAACATGTGCTATAAGGACAGCGTTGAGGACCGCGTCCACTCTAAACTTTCTGACCGCCTTCAAGCAGTATTCAAAATGTTCGGGCAAATCCCGGAAGTCCTCAATGATGTGTGGATCGCCGTTGCGCAAAACAACGAAGCTCGCGCTTTGGAGATCATCGATCAGATGCCTACAAACAATCCGTTTATCATCAAATATGAGATGGAGATCCCGGACTGCGGGGATTGGGAAAAGTGTACTGAAGTCCTTGATCGAGAAGAAAAATACGCAGAATTAATGAAGGCTTGGTAAGTACCACTGATTCGGGAAGCGAATGTGGCCTAAATAGCGTTTGGGATTCTATAGGGAATCGGCTATAATCCTCTAATTCCATTCATGCAATAATGATCCTGCCAGGAGGAAATCGGAATGGTTGACTATGAGAAAATCGGCAACAGAATTCTTGAGGAAAGAAAATACATCCGCAGAATTTCACAAGAAAAGATGGCGGAAGCTCTCGGAATGTATCAAGCCGATATCAGCAATTTGGAAAAAGCTAAAAGTGGGAGTGGTATCACAGATCTTTCCAAGTTGGACATGATCGCCGACTATTTTGATATGTCTCTTGAAGCATTATTATTTGGCAGGAGGCAGGATCAAATGGAGAAATACTACGGGGCGAAGATGCAACTGAAAGAATCCACGCAGAAATGGCCCCGGAAGCATGAGAGTATTCTTCGGAAATTGATGGGTCTCAGCGATGAAGTGACTCAGGATGACTTACATCAGAAAGCAAAGGTTTTTGAATGCGGATCGTTTAGATTATACGTCGTAAATGAACACCAACAACTAATCAACAATCGGACATTAAGCGGGGAAGCGCTCTTTGACACCCTAGTAAAAGTCCATGTTTACGTTATCTATCAGGATGAGGTAATTGCAAGCCTGACAGCGGCTGCAACATTTGTCGTTCAGCATTTTGTCCCTCCCGCATTTGAAACATTGAAGACGTTTATTCTCCCTGACGTGTTTGATCTGGATGAGACGGTTCAAATACTGAATCCATACACGTTGCTCTACAAATATGCTAAAAGTGAAGAAGAGCGAGCAACAGTCGCACCACAGATGGAACACCGTTCAGATGCGATTATTCATACTGGAGAAGAACGTGTTATCTATTACGTTGAGAACGCCTATGTTAGAGAGGATTGTCGATGCAATGGAATCTTTAGAATGATGATCGATCTTCTGAAAATGCTGTCTGAGGCGTGCATTATTCGCCTGAGTCTGGAACCCACATCTGGTGCAGAGCTGGACACCGAATATGATTGCATTCCAACGTATGAGGCTTCCACACTCGGTCAGATCCATCTGAACGCGAGCATAGCAGAGCATCTTGGGTTTACGATCGATACGGCGACAGTGAACCGAAAAGCGGAACGGCTGGAGGAGGATTGTACAGTCGTGTTGGAAACTGTGCCTATCCGCAGAAACGCATACTATTTCCCAAAGCGGATTCGAAATCTGCTTAATGGCGATAGAGAGCTTCTGGCGCAGGGTAGAGCGCGGAAACGTCTTGTAGATGGTGAAGACAAAAAGCCATCCATTATCGATATTTATCATAGCGCATGGAAGAAGCTTGGCTTCATAGCATCGATTAAACTTGACTATGAGGATGAAACCGTATATGCCTTCGCACGCGGAATGGATTGGAAATCACACTGGGTAGGCGTATCGAAAGAGAATCCCTCACCGAACGGCGAGTTTGTTGAAACTATGGAACGATATGACTCACTAGCATATGCAGAGAACTCAAAATACTATCTAGGCATGATGGTCGCGGAGCAACTTCTCGGAGCTGGGTATTTTGGCACCGTTAAGCCTGAAGACGTCCGGCTTGATCTCCTTCGGTAATGAGCCTGAGGTTAGGTTTTATAAGAAATGAGCTATAGTATTTCAGCTTAAACTCATATATGCTTTGATCAGCAAAGGGGACAAAGAGTCCGAAAACGATCAAATCATACTTGATATCAGGAGGAATGGAAAATGAAGCGTTATTTCATCGAAGAAGCAAAATGTGGTGTCAGCGAAGGCGGTATGGCTTGCGGACCGATGTCTGGTTCGGTAGTTGCAGCGGTGAAATACAAGGAGAATGAAAACGAATCCAAATGGATCTATTTGGTTGAGGTAGACGGCATCACAAACTACTTTCTTACGGATGAAGACGTTTTCGACATGCTCATTAAAGAGGATGATGAAACGATTGAACGGATGAACGAATGCGCCATCAGAGAATTTGACGGTGTCAGTCTGGGGGAAGGAGATTATGACTTTTACAGTCTCCAGGAAAACGAAGGCAACCCTGCCGTACCACTGATTCGGTATATCATTGCACTGGTCAGATGTGAAATGGAAGAAATCGATGCGCTGGTAGCACTGGCTAATGGTAAGTATATCGATGAGTTGGAAATCCCGCTCAGCGATCTTGAAGAGGAGTATCTGGAGGACATGGCAGAAGAGGAAGGCGAGGAACAAGAATAACACCTCCTGCGTCCAAGTTTGATTGACATAGGGATAATTGGAACCGTCAAGAGCACAACAGCAGTATCCACGCGAATGAAATGATGCTTCACGTGGATACTGCTAGAACAGTGTTTTGGTGTGGGAATAAAGCGGCTAGCATTTTCGTTAGCAAAGGAGAAGCACAACTGATGGCATTAGAGTCTTTTGATTTAGAGCCAAGCAAGGAGAATTTGATAAAAACACTATCCGAAAATCTGTTGGACCGCAATGAGAGCATTTGGCACTTTGCACGGTTCTGTGATGCTCAGGATAATAAATGTTCGATTGCCCTTGATGCTAAATGGGGTTATGGGAAGACGTTCTTTGTACGTCATGTTCAAATGCTTATCGAGGCAGTTAACAATTTCACTTCTGCCATTTCGGAAGAAGAACGCACTTTAATCCTTGACACGTTCTCCGCCTATTCTAAATCAGGTCAGGTGTCAGCTGAGTTTGAGCCGGAAGTATGTGTATATTACGACGCCTGGTCTAATGACAACGATAATGATCCGATGCTTTCGCTCATATATGCGATTATAATGACCTCGGCACAGCGGTACTCGCTTTCTATCGATTCGGACATACTAGATACTGTAGCTTTAATTGCAGAATTAATTACGGGTAAGAATGTTGCTGACTTCATTGAACACAGAAAGCAATTGGATCTTTTACAAGACCTGCGAGTTCAAAAAGAGACGCATGAGAAGATCAGCCATTTTTTGGATTCCCTATTGCCTGAAAAAGGGAACCGCTTAATAGTCTTTGTTGACGAACTGGATAGGTGCAAGCCCACATATGCGATAAGGCTTCTTGAAAGAATCAAACACTATTTTTCTAATGACCGAATGACATTCGTGTTTTCGGTAAACATGAATGAATTACAACATTCAGTTAAATGCGTTTATGGAGAAGGATTTGACGCCAATAGGTATCTAGACAGATTCTTCGATTACCGTATTGCATTGCCACCGGCAAATATGACACGTTATTACCAATTGATAGGTCTCAATAAAGGATCTTGGGTCTATGAAGCGGTTTGCAAGGAAGTAATCAAGTATTGCTCGTTTGGAATCAGAGAGATCAACAAGTATTATCGCATGGCGAAGACTGCCGCCTATACACAGACACATTCGAAATTTTCCGACGGGTTCTCTGACGAAAACGCCATACAGTTTTCATTAATGCTTGTTGTCCCAATCGTTATTGGATTACATATGTATGATTCGAAACTCTATCACGATTTTTTGGATGGCAAAGATGATATGCCCCTAATCGATATATTGAGCAATGGTTGTATAGGATCTGGTATTTGTTCAAAGCTCCTTTCTCCATCAGAAACGTTTGGCGAGGCAAAAACAGGTCAAAAAACGGTCCAACTATCCGATAAGCTGCACGAGGCGTACAAGGCAATATTCGGTCGCGAAAACAATGGTGGAGAAATACAGATCGGCGATTGCCTTTTTAGTAGTCAGACAAAAGAGATTGTATTAAAGGCTTCAAGCCTTATTTCAGAGTATGCGGCCTACTAAGCGATGGAGATTGGACAATAATTATTGCTGGCATGTGCTGCAGGATACCATCAGGAAGCGTGGCTGTGTATTATGAAACTAATCCATTTATCTGACCTTCACTTGGGCAAGCGGCTGTCCGAGTTTAATCTGCTCGAAGATCAGGAGTATATCCTGAAAAAGATTCTTCAGATCATCGACGATGAAAATACGGTTGCCGTTATCATCGCGGGGGATATCTACGACAAAGCAATTCCGTCAGCGGAAGCGGTAAAGCTCTTCGATGATTTCCTTTGCAGCCTCGCGAAACGCGGGCTCCAGGTCTTTGCAATCAGCGGGAACCACGACTCTCCGGAAAGAATCGCTTTTGCATCCCGGATCATCGACGAAAGCGGCATACATATGTCCCCGGTCTACGCCGGCAAGATAGCGCCGATCACGCTGACAGACACATGGGGACAGATTAACTTCTATATGCTGCCGTTCATAAAGCCGACCCACGTCAGGCGCTACTATCCTGACGAGGAGATCACCACCTATACGGATGCACTGCGTATCGCTCTGGATGGTATGGAGATCGATCCGGAAGCTCGGAACGTCCTTATAACGCATCAGTTTGTAACTGGTGCCAGCCGTTCCGACTCCGAGGAGATCTCCGTCGGAGGAGCAGATAATGTCGATGCGTCCGTCTTCTCTTCTTTTGATTACGTGGCGCTCGGTCATCTCCATCGGCCCCAGGACATCGAGGGGAACCGACACATCCGCTACTGCGGAACGCCGCTGAAGTACTCCTTCTCCGAGGCGGATCATGAGAAGTCCGTGACCGTCGTTGAGTTGGAGGAGAAAGGCGTTCTGGATATCAGAACCATTCCCCTCATCCCGAAGCGGGATCTGCGGAATCTGCGGGGCAGTTACATGGAGCTGACGGCCAAAGCCAACTATGAGGGGACAAATACTGAAGACTACATCCATATCACGCTCACAGACGAAGAAGACATCCCAGACGTGATGAACAAACTGCGGGTCATCTATCCCAACCTGATGAGCCTTGACTACGATAACCTGCGCACCAGAGCAGGCGGGGACCTGACCGTCCAGGATACGGAAAGGAAAACGCCTTTGCAGCTCTTCGGCGAACTATACGAATGGCAGAACGGCCAGCCGCTGAGTGAGCAGCAGAGCGCTTTCTGTGAGGACCTTATCGAGAAGATCTGGGGGGCGGAAGAATGAGACCTTTGAAGCTGACGATGTCCGCCTTCGGACCCTACGCGGGCAGTACGACCGTAGACTTTGAGAAACTCGGCAACAGCGGTATCTACCTGATCACCGGCGATACCGGCGCAGGGAAAACCACGATCTTCGACGCCATCACCTTTGCCCTGTTCGGCGAGGCCAGCGGGGAAAGCCGTGAACCGACGATGCTGCGCTCAAAGTACGCCGCGCCGGAAACGCCGACCGAGGTCGAACTGGTCTTTTCCAACGGCGGCAAGACCTATACCGTTAAGCGGAATCCAGAGTATGAGCGGCCGGCATTGCGGGGCGGCGGAACAACGACGCAGAAGGCCGACGCGGAACTGATCCATCCTGACGGACGCCGGGTCACCAAGTCACGTGAGGTCACCGCGGCCGTTCGGGAAATACTGGGTGTCGACCGCAACCAGTTCTCGCAGATCGCGATGATCGCGCAGGGAGACTTTATGCGGCTCCTGCTGGCGGATACGAAAACAAGGCAGGCTATCTTCAGGGACATTTTCCGGACACGGTATTATCAGGTGTTTCAGGATCGCTTGAAAGATGAATCCGGGAAACTGGGCCGGGAATGTGATGACGCGCGCAAGAGCATCAGCCAGTACATCAAAGGCACGATTTGCGACGACGAAGACGTGTTGGCTGCTGACCTGACAAAGGCAAAGGAAAACGCGCTGCCTATATCGGATACCATAGAACTCCTGGACAGACTGGTGGCGCAGGACGAAGAAACTCTTAAACGCTTTTCGGATGAGGTGGCCGCGCTTAGTGATCAACTGGGGTCGGTCAACACCGAACTCGGCAAGGCGGAGGAAGCGAAAAAAGCAGCGGAAGAACTGAAGAAAGCTGAAGGAGATGCGAAGACCGCCGGGGAAAAGCTGCTGCTTCTCGCGGAAGCTCTTGAAAAAGCACGGGGTGACCAGGAAACTGCCGAAAAGCTTGGCGAGGTTGCGGCAGCACTGGAGACCTTGCTGCCGGAATACGATCAGAGGGACTTGCTGACCAGGCAGCGGAACACAGCGGAAAGCTCTCAAAAACGCGCTTCCGGGGAGAATGAAAAAGCCCAGGAAGAATTGAAAGTGTTGTCCGGCACACTGGATAAACTAAAGACGGAACAGAAGGCACTTGAGCATGCAGGTGAGGAAAAGGAACGTCTGAACGGTGAGATCACACGGGTGACTCAGAAAAAGGACGGTCTTTCCGAGATCCTGACGCTCTTTTCAGAATACGACTCCCTGGCGGGAAAACTGAAACAAGCTCAGGAAGCATATAAGACGGCGAAAGGGATCTCTGAAGCACTTTGGCAGGATTATGAGGCAAAGGACCGTGCGTTTCTCGACGAGCAGGCAGGCGTGTTGGCCCAAGGCCTGGAGGATGGCAAGCCGTGCCCTGTCTGCGGATCGCTCGAACACCCGCATCCGGCCGCCTTTTCTGGGTCCGCACCGACGGAGGAACAGCTGAAGAAAGCCAAACAGAAGGCTGAAACGGCGCGTGAAAACGCTTCTGCTGCGAGCCTGACTGCCGGCAAATGCCTGGCTGCCGCGGAAGCCAAAAAAGAGGAACTCCAAAAGAAAGCGGCGGTTCTTTTCCCGGAGCTTGAGCTTGCTGCGGTCAGATCTGCTTCGGAAGCAGGGCTTTCTGCTGTTCAAGAGCAGCTCCGTGCGCTTTCAGAAAGCGTCGAAGCGGAAGAAGAAAAGATCCGGAGAAAAGTGGAACTGGATACGCTGATCCCTGATACGGAATCGGCATGGAAGCTGCTGGACGCTGCCATCCGGGAACGGGCGGAGAACATTGCGTCTTTAAAGGCCAGTATCTCCGAACTGGACAAACAGCTCGCGGCTTTCGCCAGCAAACTGCAATTCCCGGACAAGCAGGCAGCAGCGGTCGAGATCAATCGGCTGAAAACCGAGCAGAACAAACTCAAAGAAGCGCTGACTAAAGCCGAGAAAGCCCATCAGGAACAGTCAGCGGCATCCGCCGAGATCAGTGGACATATCCTTCAGCTGAAGAAGCAGCTTGAAGGCGTTGAACAGAAAGATATCGAAAAGCTGTCTGGGCACAGGGATGAACTGCAGGGCAGTATTACAAGTCTGAACGAAAAGCAGCAGCAGGTCCACATCAGAAAAGCTGCAAACGAAACGGCGTTAAGCAATATCCGTGCGAAGAGTTCGGAATTGGAAGGCCTTGAAACACGGCTGACCTGGGTGCGGTCCCTTTCCAATACCGCAAACGGGAATCTGTCCGGCAAGGAGAAGATCATGTTGGAGACCTATGTCCAGATGGCCTTCTTCGACCGGATCATATCCCGCGCCAACACCCGCTTTATGATCATGTCCGGCGGGCAGTATGAACTGAAACGCTGCAGAACGGCGGATAACAACCGGTCCCAGAGCGGTCTGGAACTGGACGTGATCGATCATTATAACGGGACCGAACGCAGTATCCGCACCCTGTCCGGCGGCGAATCCTTCAAAGCTTCCCTGTCCCTGGCCCTCGGCCTTTCTGATGAGATCCAGGCATCTGCTGGCGGAATCAGGATGGATACGATGTTCGTGGACGAAGGATTCGGATCACTGGATGAGGATTCCCTGCAGCAGGCGATGAAAGCGCTCACGGGACTGGCCGAGAGCAATCGCCTGGTGGGGATCATCTCCCACGTCTCCGAACTTAAGGAGAGGATCGACAGGCAGATCGTCGTTACGAAGGAAAGAAGCGGCGGGAGTCGACTTCACATCATCGTGTGAATAAGGATAAAGCCTGCGATTAGTTGAAGTGCATGGATTAAAAAGAGGAGCACCTAATGGCAAGAGTATCTTTTTCCGAGGCTTGCATACTGTTTGAACATGCTACTGTTTGGGTTAGTGAGCATGAGGAATATTGGTATCAGAGGGCATGGGAAGCCCTGGAAAAGCAGGGGGAAACAACTTACGACACCAAGTATGAGTATTACCAGGTGCTCCTCAAAGCTCTCGCGATCATTCGTGTTTACGACGAGTTTTGCGAGTATGCTTTTGAGATGAAGTATAACTTCTCCTATTGGGATTTAGTTGACGATGTGATCCCGTATTTTGTCCTTGGTCAGTTTGTCGCGCGAAATGCAAATCCGGATGATTTCTTCGATGAAGATGAGCTTGAATCTGGCCTTCTTGCTGTACTTTCAGACATGCGGTATAGCGTCTTTCAAGCCATTGGAAAGGAAATGGATTCAGGAGCAGTCTTCACATGGATGTACTGTACCGGTTTTACTCCAGTCAACTGGAATGCCCCTGTTGACGAAAAAGATGGAGTAGTAAGCGAATTCGAGCGATATGAAATCCATAGTTACGAAGAATATGCTTCTATGATCGATGCGGTCGAAGAAGAAATCCTTTTCGATCTGACTTATCGGACTTATGAGGCGTTCGACTTTGTGAATGCTCTTGTTGCGAAATAGGAGCAGTGCTTCAGAAATGCCATTTGGAGGCAATAACATGAGCTCAATTGAAATCAGAAAGATCAGTATCACCGACCTTGACACAGATGCGATCGTCAATGCGGCTAACGACGGCCTGTGGGCCGGCGGCGGCGTATGCGGCGCGATCTTCAAAGCGGCGGGGCATGACAAACTCCAGGCTGCATGCGACAAGATCGGGCATTGTGACACCGGATCCGCCGTGATCACGCCGGGGTTCGACCTGAAGGCAAAGTATATAATTCATGCCGTCGGTCCCCGCTGGACGGACGGCAAGCATGACGAGCCGAAACTCCTGTACAGTGCGTATCGGAGTTCCCTCGAACTCGCGGTGAAAAACGGATGCAGATCCATCGGTTTCCCCCTGATCTCCTCAGGCATTTTCGGCTACCCGGTAGAACAGGCTTGGCGGAAAGCCCTCCAGGCCTGCAGCGATTTCCTTGCGAAGGGAAACCGGATAGACATTGTGTTCGCCGTGCTCAGTTCCGGCAGCGCCGAACTCGGGCAGAAAACACTGAAGGAAATCGCACCGCAGATGGCGACAGCGGTGAAGAGCGATTGGCAAACCTCCGAGATGCCTTCGAAGCACGATCACTTTACCCTCGACCGCAGTTTCACCCCAGAGCAGATGAAGGCCCTGCGTAAGGGAAATATCCCCCAGGAGATGGAGGACAAGTGGTTCTGGTACATGGAGGGCGATACGCTGTTCGCACACCGGAGCTGGACCGGATTCTGCATCTATAGGATCGACTTCTCACCGAATAATCATCATAAGGTAACCGTCAACCGCAATCCTGAGCAGTATGAGTGCACCAGTGTGGATGAGGATAGAGATAAGCTGAACAAACTCCTCGACTGGTGGACCGAAACCTCGTACGATTATTACGGTGAATGGTTGACCGAGACTGTGGACGCCATGAAAAAATCCGGTATAAGCAAGGATAAGCTGAAGGTTGCCGGTCAGGAAGTGGATGCGTTTTTTTCCACCTGCCGACTGAACCGCATGGGTTCCTGAGCAACTGGTATCCGTCTCCCTTCGATCTCGATGGTGTCCATTTCACCTCTGCCGAACAATACATCATGTACAGGAAGTGCATGATCCTCGGTGATGAAGCATCCGCGCGAGCGGTCCTCGCCACGGAAGACACGAAGGAACAGCAGGCCATCGGCAGGACTGCAAAGGGCTATATCGGCAGCGTGTGGGCGGGTATGCGCCAGCTCGTTGCCGTTCGCGGTCTGCTCGCGAAATTCTCTCAGAACGAGGGCTTGAAGCAGCAACTGCTGGATACCGGAAACGCCTGGCTTGTGGAGTGCTCCCACAGCGATACCACCTGGGCCTGCGGCATTCGCCTCAACGAGGATGAGCGTTTTGATTCAAGCAAATGGCGTGGGCAGAATATCCTCGGTTTTGCGCTGATGGAAGTTCGTTCTGCTTTGCGCGGGGCTGAATCTGTTTCAAAAAGTGGTTCCGACTTTTGAAAAGTATCAAAAGTCTTCTGGGACTTTTTGAAACGTCTATTTACATGCTTTTCCGGCCAATTCTGACTCTCTCAAAAAGTTTACCTTTTGAGAAAGCGGCATAAGCGATGTGCCGAACTATTTACTACTACGTTGAAGAGCCAGAAAATACAACAAGTTTGCGAAGTCTTTTTGATTTGAACAAGTTTGCTGCGCGCTATAGCACTGTCAAGGAATTTGCAAAATAGCTTGACACGCATGCTACGAGGATATACTGTAGTCAGTGTAAAGGATATAATAGCTCTTAGTTGTTTATTGTTGAGGTCCTCATTCATTTTCAGAATCAGACAGAATCAGATTCGAATGCACGTGGTAGGAGGCTGCAAAATGGCAAGAAAATGCGCTTTTTGCGGGCAAGA
>JAEEGK010027877.1_pt1 | contig 11373 bp, 9 predicted proteins | sample 8958771 | NCBI WGS metagenome assembly JAEEGK01 (sample SAMN16246547, study PRJNA631951) | gut metagenome | biome: gut microbiome; feature: rumen; material: SC-attached | host: Bos | place: Iran: Karaj | collected 2018-10 | reverse complement strand
TTGTTTTGAATTTGGCTGCAAAGGTACGAATAAGTGAGAAGAAAACCAAATATTATTTGAGTTTTCTCGAACGGAAGTACCTTAGAGCGAAGCTCAGAGGTAATAATAAGTTAGAAGAATACCAAATAAAACCCGAAAAGTTTGTTGCTTAGCGAAAAAGTTTGTATATTTGCACTCCATATGAACAACGAACTGAATAATGAAGTAAAGTGGAGTGACAACGTGGTACTGGTAGATGCAGACTACGTTGACACTGTGGCATTTAATCTCATTGTTAACTTCGAGCGCATGATTGGAAGACGCATTCCACAGGCAGATATCGCCAAGTGGCTTGACTGCGTGGCACTCGATGGCGGCGTGAGAGAGGGTGAGAACGATATACAGGTAATCCTGATTCACCAGAAGGACCAACAGCAGATGAAAAACTTCGTACCAGGAAACTATGCTAACGACTTGAGCGAAAAGGCATTCAAGGATCATCTGGGCGAGTTTACCATCAATGCCTACCAGCCCGAAGAGTTTGCCAAGACTGGCGATTTCTTTTGCGAGGTACTCGAACTGGTATGTGCCCAGAAGAACATTAAGCGCCTGATGGTGATTCCTAATGCCGAAGATGCCTCTATATATAATAAGGTACGCGAGACGTTGCGCCATGCCGACGATGATGACAAGCGCATCACCGTGTTCAGCATGCAGCCACAAACAGGCGGTAACTATCGTCAGGAAATCTTAGGCTACTCGCTAATGGCAGCATTAGGCATTAAGGCCGATGAGATTAAAGATTAAAGATTAAAGGCCTCGATTAAGTGAGAGCAAAGCCAAGCTTGCTTGAGCTATGCCGAACGTGAGAGGGCTCAATACGAAGTATTAACATTAAAAATTATAGGACTATGGCAAAAGTATTAATGATTGGCGCTGGTGGCGTGGCTACCGTTGCAGCGTTTAAGATTGCTCAGAACGCTGACGTGTTTACAGAGTTTATGATTGCTAGTCGCCGTAAGGCTAAGTGTGATAAGATTGTGGAGGATATCCACAAGGCTGGATATAAAATGGATATTAAGACCGCTCAGGTTGATGCTGATGATGTAGAGCAGCTCAAGGTGCTGTTCAACGACTTCAAGCCCGAGCTGGTTATCAACCTGGCCCTGCCCTATCAGGACCTGACTATTATGGATGCCTGCTTGGCTTGCGGTTGCAACTATCTCGATACAGCCAACTACGAGCCAAAGGACGAGGCTCACTTTGAGTATTCATGGCAGTGGGCTTATCGCGAGCGCTTTGAGAAGGCTGGACTGACAGCTATCTTGGGCTGCGGTTTCGACCCAGGTGTAACTTCAATCTACACCGCTTATGCTGCCAAGCATCACTTCAAGGAGATTCAGTATCTGGATATTGTTGACTGTAACGCTGGCGACCACCACAAGGCTTTCGCTACCAACTTCAACCCAGAGATCAACATCCGCGAGATTACCCAGAAGGGACTGTACTGGGAAGATGGCAAGTGGGTTGAGACTGAGCCTCTGGAGATTCACAAGGATTTGACCTATCCAGAGATCGGTCCTCGCGACAGCTACCTGCTGCACCACGAGGAAATCGAGAGTCTGGTTATCAACTACCCCACCATCAAGCGTGCACGTTTCTGGATGACCTTCGGTCAGCAGTATCTGAAGCACCTCGAGGTGATTCAGAACATTGGCATGAGCCGTATCGACGAGGTAGAGTACGAGGCTCCATTGGCCGATGGTACTGGTACTGCCAAGGTAAAGATTGTACCTCTGCAGTTCCTGAAGGCTGTGCTGCCTAACCCACAGGATCTTGGCGAGAACTACGAAGGACAGACCTCTATCGGTTGCCGTATTCGTGGTATTGGCAACGATGGCAAGGAGCATACCTATTATGTATACAACAACTGCAGCCACCGTGCCGCCTACGAGGAGACTGGTATGCAGGGTGTTAGCTATACCACAGGTGTACCTGCAATGATTGGTGCTATGATGTTCTGCAAGGGTCTTTGGAACACCCCAGGTGTGCACAACGTAGAGGAGTTCGATCCCGATCCATTCATGGAGCAGCTCAACAAGCAGGGTCTGCCTTGGCATGAGATCCACGATGGCGACTTGGAATTATAATCAATTATAAATAATAACTCATAAAATAGTAAAACTAACTATGGCAAAAGAAAAAGATGAGGCCTTGTCGCCTCAGCAGGAGAAGTTGAAAGCGCTTCAGGCTGCCATGTCGAAGATTGAGAAAGACTATGGTAAGGGCTCGATTATGCGCATGGGAGACGAGCAGATAGATAATGTAGAAGTTATCCCAACAGGTTCGATAGGTTTGAATGCAGCCTTAGGTGTAGGTGGCTACCCCAAAGGTCGTATCATCGAGATATATGGTCCCGAGTCGTCAGGTAAAACCACACTGGCCATCCACGCTATTGCCGAGTGCCAGAAGAATGGTGGTATTGCCGCTTTCATCGATGCCGAGCATGCTTTCGACCGTTTCTATGCAGCCCACCTGGGTGTTGATGTAGAGAACCTCTATATCTCACAGCCCGATAATGGTGAGCAGGCTCTGGAGATTGCCGACCAGCTGATTCGTTCGAGTGCTATCGATATCATCGTCATCGACTCTGTAGCCGCTCTGACTCCTAAGAAGGAGATTGAGGGCGACATGGGTGATTCAGCAGTAGGTCTGCAGGCCCGTCTGATGAGCCAGGCACTCCGCAAGCTCACCTCAACCATCTCGAAGACCAACACTACCTGTATCTTCATCAACCAGTTGCGTGAGAAGATTGGCGTAATGTTCGGTAACCCCGAAACCACCACAGGTGGTAACGCCCTGAAGTTCTACGCTTCAGTACGTCTGGATATCCGCAAGGTTACTGCCATTAAGGATGGCGACAACATCATTGGTAACCAGGTACGCGTAAAGGTGATTAAGAATAAGGTGGCTCCCCCATTCCGCAAGGCCGAATTCGAGATTACCTTTGGCGAGGGCATCTCAAAGATTGGCGAGATTGTAGATCTGGGTGTTGAGTACGAGATTATCAAGAAGAGTGGTTCATGGTTCAGCTATGGCGACTCGAAACTGGCTCAGGGCCGCGATGCAGTAAAAGCGCTGCTCAAGGATAACCCAGAGCTTTGCGAGGAACTCGAAGCAAAGATTATGGAAGCTATCGCTGACAAGAAATAATAAAAACAATTATCCCAGCCGCTTGGCTGGGATAATTGTTTATTCGGCTGTTGGATCGGCTTTACCACCCATCCAACCCTTTACTGGCTGAGGCTTCTTCTTTTTCTTACCAGTGCCTTCGTTCATATCCTTTACGCTGGTTTTCTTAACCACACCCGATCCGTCGAACTCTACATACAGCAGTTTATCGTTCGAGCGGTTAAACACCCAGAAGTACTGTCCACCCTGTCCGGGCTCGACCTTATCGGGCTCACCAGCTGCCATCTGAACCTCGTCCTCGCTCATACCGATACCTACGTGTCCGGCACGAATCATAGCACGACTGGCTTCGCTGGTTACAACCTTCTTACCAGGACCAGGAGCAAATATCAAACCGAAAAACTGATCGGGATGAGCCTCGCTCTGATACTGATCAAGGAAGCACTCGGCATAGAAGTAGGTACCAAGGGTGGTATTCTTCAGCTTAACGGTAGCCATATTATCGCTCTTGTGGGGCGTAATCGATTCAATCTTGTACTCAGCCAAACGTGGGATAGCCTGTTGCTTGCTGGTGACCTCGTTCAGCATCTTTACAGGAATCTTGGTGTGTACCACCTTACCAATAAACAGTTTGTAGTTACGACTGCTGATTGACATGATGTCGTCCTGCAACTCAAACGAGTTATTAAACAAGAATCGAGCATCTTCACCTGCCAACTCATCGTCACGCAGTCCACAGTTGGTTCTCGACATTGTTACGTTCTGATAGAACTGGTTGCCATCGTTATCCTCGACCACGATTTTAACAGGGAAATTACGCGAGCCAACACCTACAGCCACTACCTTTACCACCATATCCTGGTCAACCAGCACCTCCTGATAGCCCTCGCCATCATACTCGGTATCCATACGGTAAAGCTTGGTCTTGGTGTACAGCATCTTATCCATCAGCTTCTCCTTGGCAATATCCACATCGCCCAGATAGGCCAATGTGGGCACACCCGTTTTCTGGAAGCAATAGTCCTCAAAGGTGCCGTAATCTATCTCGTAATAATAGAATTTGCCATCATCCTGACACTGGAAGTTAATCAGGGCATGACCATCCTTACTCTCCGAATGGCCTTTATAGATCATGATTTTGTACTTCAATGTGAGGTTGCTCACATTCTTGCCCGTGGCAGTTTCAGTAAAAGTTTTCACCACCAGGTCGTACTTATCAGGCATCACCATAAACTTCATACCTTCCTCCCAATCGCACAAACTGTGGAAGCGGAAGTTCTGGCTGATGAAGTCCTTAGCACTCTCCTCATCCTCCTCCATCGCTTCGGCAATCTCGTCTGCCATATGATTCTGAGCGCTCTTGGTAGCGCCCTTAGTCTTAACAATATAAGAGTTGGTCTGAGCCGAGGCTGCCATAAAGGCAAACGCCATACAGGCAGTTAAAAACGTTTTTTTCATCATGACCGATTGTTTTAATATAGAATTCTGTGTGCAAAGATAGACTTTTTCGGATGAATATCCAAATATTTTGTGCCAAAATGACGTAATAAAAAACATTTTTATCATAAAAGGACATTTTGGCACATGCTTTGCACTCCCGATTGTGACAAATTGAGTATAAATTAAAAAAATATAAGAATTATGGGAAAGATTATTGGAATCGATTTAGGAACTACCAACAGCTGTGTTGCCGTATTCGAGGGTAACGAGCCAGTAGTAATTGCCAACAGCGAGGGTAAGCGTACAACACCTTCAGTAGTTGGTTTTGTTGATAACGGTGAGCGTAAGATCGGTGACCCTGCTAAGCGTCAGGCCATCACTAATCCTAAGAACACTGTTTACTCTATTAAGCGTTTCATGGGTGAGAACTGGCAGCAGACCGAGAAGGAGATTGGTCGTGTACCATATACTGTAGTTAACGAGGGTGGCTACCCACGTGTAGATATCAACGGTCGTAAGTACACTCCACAGGAGATTTCTGCTATGGTTCTGCAGAAGATGAAGAAGACTGCAGAGGACTACCTGGGTCAGGAGGTTACCGAGGCTGTTATCACCGTACCTGCTTACTTCTCTGATTCTCAGCGTCAGGCTACTAAGGAGGCTGGTCAGATTGCCGGTCTCGACGTAAAGCGTATTGTAAACGAGCCTACAGCCGCAGCTCTGGCTTACGGTGTTGACAAGGCTAACAAGGATATGAAGATTGCCGTATTCGACCTGGGTGGTGGTACATTCGATATCTCTATTCTGGAGTTCGGTGGCGGCGTATTCGAGGTACTCTCTACCAATGGTGATACTCACCTGGGTGGTGACGACTTCGACCAGGTTATCATCGACTGGCTGGTACAGGAGTTCAAGAACGACGAGGGTGCCGACCTGACTGCCGATCCTATGGCTATGCAGCGCCTGAAGGAGGCTGCCGAGAAGGCTAAGATCGAGCTGTCTTCTTCTACAAGCACCGAGATTAACCTGCCTTACATCATGCCTGTAGCAGGTGTACCTAAGCACTTGGTTAAGACTCTTACCCGTGCTAAGTTCGAGCAGCTGGCTCACGACCTCATCCAGGCTTGTCTGGCTCCATGTCAGAAGGCTATGGCCGATGCTAAGCTGAACACAGCTGATATCGACGAGGTAATCCTGGTAGGTGGTTCAAGCCGTATCCCAGCAGTTCAGACTCTGGTTAAGAACTACTTCGGTAAGGAGCCTTCAAAGGGTGTTAACCCCGACGAGGTTGTAGCCGTAGGTGCTTCAATCCAGGGTGCTATCCTGAACAAGGAAGGTGGCGTAGGCGACATCGTACTGCTCGACGTTACTCCTCTTACACTGGGTATCGAGACCATGGGTGGCGTAATGACCAAGCTGATCGAGGCTAACACCACTATCCCATGCAAGAAGAGCGAGACATTCTCTACTGCAGCAGATAACCAGACCGAGGTAACTATCCACGTTCTGCAGGGTGAGCGTCCAATGGCTTCACAGAACAAGTCAATCGGTCAGTTCAACCTCACAGGTATCGCTCCTGCACGTCGTGGTATTCCTCAGATCGAGGTAACCTTCGATATCGATGCCAACGGTATCCTCAAGGTATCTGCCAAGGATAAGGCTACAGGCAAGGAGCAGGCCATCCGCATCGAGGCTTCATCTGGTCTGTCACAGGACGAGATCAACCGCATGAAGGCCGAGGCAGAGCAGAATGCTGAGAACGATAAGAAGGAGCGCGAGCGTGTTGACAAGCTGAACCAGGCCGACTCAATGATTTTCCAGACCGAGAATCAGCTGAAGGAGCTTGGCGATAAGATCCCTGCACAGCACAAGCCAGCTATCGAGCAGGCTCTGCAGCAGCTTAAGGATGCCCACAAGGCAGGCGACGTAGCTGCTATCGACACAGCTATCGCAGCCCTGAACACTGCTTGGCAGACTGCTTCGCAGCAGATGTACCAGCAGAGCGGTGCAGCCGGTCAGCCTGGTGGCGACCAGTTCCAGGGCGGTCAGCAGCAGGCTCAGCAGGGTCCAAAGCCTGAGGACATTCAGGACGCCGACTTCGAGGAGGTCAAGTAAGAATTCACTTATATTTATAAAAATCGTGCAGCTCACTTGGGTTGCACGATTTTTTTCTGATTACCTTGGCTGCATGATCTTACAAAAGATTAAGGAAGAGGGTGATCATTCCCGTATTAATCAGATCTGCGAACATCGCACCAATGATGGGGACGATGAGGAAAGGCTTGACTGTATAGCGGTATTTATAACATACAGCACTCATGTTGGCCATCGCGTTGGGAGTTGCACCAAGGCCGAAGCCACACATACCTGCACACAGGACGGCAGCGTCATAATCGCGACCTAAGAGGGGGAACGCCACCATGTATGCAAAGAGTGCCATCATCAGTACCTGAGATACTAGGATGACGATCAGTGGAAGAGCCAGGCTTTGAAGCTCCCAAAGCTTCAGGGATATCATGGCCATTCCGAGGAACAGAGACAGGCAGATGTTACCCACACTGATAATCCGCTCCATATCAAGCAACTTCTCGGCTTTCTCCCATTTACCGCCATCTTTGTAACTGACAAATCCCAAGGTGTTACGAATGATGGCAGCCAAGATCAAGGCCCCAAAATAGGTTGGAAACGTGATACCTGTCTTTGCGAACACCCAACTCAATACGGTACCACCACCCATAACCAGAAGAATGCAATATGAAGCTTTCGCATACTGTTGGAACTCCTGCTCGTTCGTGCTGACACGCTTTGTACGACCTGTTGGCGATGCCTCGTCACTCTCGATACCAGCCATTGCAGGGTCAATCTCTTCATCTGGTGCTTGCATCTGTTCGTGCGTCAGTTTCTTGTGAATAATCCGCTCTGCCAACGGACCGCCAATCATGGAACCAGCTATCAGGCCAAACGTTGCAGCCGCCATACCGATGGTTCCGGCGCCATGCAGACCCATGCCTTCGAGAACACTTGCAAATCCGCCTGCCGTACCATGTCCACCTGTCATGGATATACTACCAGCAGCCATACCAATCAAAGGATCAACACCCATGAGGCGGGTAATCCCCATTGGCATCAGGTTCTGCAAGGCAATAATGGCAACCAACAGGGTCAGCATAATCACCAATAGTTTGCCACCTTGCTTGATGACCTTCAGGTCACTTTGGAAACCAACGCTGGTAAAGAATGCCAGCATAAAGACATCCTTCAATGTACCATCAAACGACACCTCAACATGGAACCAACCATATAGCATCAAAGTCATTAATGAAAAGATGATACCACCGCTTACTGGCGACGGCACACAGAATTCCTGAAGGAAAGCTACCTTTCGTGTTAAAACCATACCGACGAGGAGGGCTAATGCACCAATGCCGGCTGTCTGTATCATATCCAGTTCAATACTTGTCATACTCACTTACTTGTTATCGTTAGAATCTATACTGCAACCTGATATTGGCAGCATGTCTGTTTACCTTTGCTTCACTACAGAATGCATCGAACATATCATGCCAATCGACACCCAAATTCCATCTCCTGCCAAATTGCTTGTTCACTGACAAGCATCCATACACAGGTACGCCAGTTGCCTCACGTCTTGGCGTCTTTCTGGTATAATATACCACCTGCATGCCTATCTGCCAATCATGAGGGAGATAAGCAGTCGGAGCAAACCGGATTGAAGCGTATGTTCCACTCTTAGCCGTATACAGATTTGATCCACCTACCAGACTCAAGCCATTTGCTTTCCAATAAGCCGATGCCCCCAGTACAGTAAAATTCTCGCCATCTTCAACGGCATAATAACTCGCCTCCGTCTGCACAGTCAGCTTCTGCCTGCTATAGGCGTATGCCAGCTTCATCTGGTTAATAGTCCTTTCCACCAGCTGCCCCTTCGTCATCGCCCACTCCTCATCAGAAAGTGTATTTGCATTCATAAAGAGGGATTGATAGGAAGGATTATAGTATTTGCGATAATAGCCCAACTGGATCTGATTCCGACTGTCTGGTACATAGATGACGCAGGCATTCGCATTGTCACGGGTATCGGCATGCTTTTGACTGATTCCAGCATCCATCAGTTTATAGTTGTAGAACATCACGCGATTGCCAACTGTCAACTTCCACTGTGGCAAGGTATAGGTGAACTGTAGATAGATATCATTATTGAAGACATCCCAACTCCTGTCCGTATCCTTCTGTCTGGTCATCAGAAAATCACCCTCGACACCCAGCATCATCGACAGCCGCTTGGTCAGCAAAGGTGTATTCAGTTCAACAATATACAATGGCAGTTTATTGGAGAGGGCCTGATCACTGGCATACTGATATCCGCCGACGATGAGCAGTTCCGTACCCTGTTCATTGAAGGTGTGGAAGTATCTCGCCCTGCCCATGACCTTACGTGACGTAGCAGAAGGATGGGCAAGATATTGCTGGGTGAAATAGGTCAACAGCTTGTTTCTGTCATCAAACCGATTCGTCATGTGAAGCGTCAGATATTCCTCATTCCCATCCTGATGACGATAGGAAGCATTAGCATAGAGATCAGTATGCTGACTGCCGTATAATGCGTTCACAGATCCAATACCAGCAAATTCTTTCCCAAAGTCTCCCTGTCCTTCCACGAAGCCTTTCAAACTTTCAGGCATCTTCATGTTGATATCCAGCACCCTACCCATTCCAATGGTTCCCTTCGCAACACCCGTATTGTCACAAACCTGAATCTTAGCGATATCCTTGGCTTTCATCTGGCTCAGAATCAACCTTGTGTCGCCATTCATCGGACAATTATCGATGCGGAGGTTATAACTGTCGATGACATCCTCATAACCGGCAATCATCAGTTCTGGCACCATCTTGAGTATATCCATCAACGACTCTTCTCCCGTCAGTTCCATTCGCTGAGGATAAATCATCGTCCTGTCTGCCTTGATCTCTATGATGGGCAAACCGACTTCTGCGAATATCGGGATAGAAAAGAGCAAAAAGCTGAATAATATGAGAAAATGTCGATTCATTTTGCAAATATAGGGTAATTTCTTTTAATATGGTTCTTTTTCCGTAGTTTTTTTATGTTTTTGCAGCAAGAAGGTCGTTATAGCCTGTTACCCTACCTTTCGTTCCCTGCTACATCCCGTCTAAATCCCTGACATGACGGGCTTTTCCCCCTTTCTCCTCTTGGCAAAGAAAAAAGCAGAGTTGTACGCATACCATACAAACAATTGTCGAGCGTACAAAAAACAATATTCAATATTGTAGTATACCAAGGACTGCCAAGGAAATTATGGACCATGTTGGTTACTATAACAAACCTCTCTCTTGCTCGCATTTTTATGGGTTTTATTATCTCAGTTTGGGAAGAAATGTGTACCTTTGCCGACGGTTGTTAGATGTTTGCTACACGGATGCTTATAAGCATTTTGCGACATTGAAACGCCAGGCTCACGCAAGTAGTTGTAAATCAATGAATGTCTCATTCGAGGAGGTGAAATAATAAATTCAATAATATAAAAATCCGTGTAGTCGAGAGATTACACGGATTTTTTTGTACCTTTGCTGCCAGAATCAAACAGAGACAGATTATGGCATACAAAATCAAATACGGTATTTTCCCAAATCCTCAACCAGATGCCGAGGGAAACACTACTTATCAGGTGCGTCACACACCAGAAGGTACGATGAACGAGAAGGATTTCCTGGCTCACCTGAAGTATCACAACACCTATAACACAACGATGATGCAGTCGTCGCTCATCGTATTAAAGGACGAGATTATCGAGCAGTTGCGGGACAACAAACGCTTCCGCATCGATGGGCTCGGCACTTTCCAAATGAAAGTGGGGCTGAAGATGAAATACGACAAGGAAGGCAATCCCCTAAAGCCACACTACACAGATCCCAACAAGATCACTGCCAACGATGTGGAGGTGCAAGGGGTATCATTTACGCCTGATCCCAGTTTTGTCAAAGCGCTAAAGTTCAGGACGTCGACCAGCAACAAATACGGAAGAGGGGCAGCAGGCAAAAACCAGCCATATACTCACGACGAGATCATTAATTTCTTGGATAGCTATCTGAAAGAGCACCATTCGATGACACGCAGACAGATGGAGCGCGCACTGAACATCACCGCATACCGTGCTCAGAAATGGCTTGACGACATCACCGCTGAGCCAAACTCGAAATACTATCGCAAAAAGCAGGGTAACACCTACGTCTATTATAGCTACGAATAGGAATATAGTTTTTCAGTACCTTCTTTAACGACAAATGCCGTTCAAACCACTCGCAAACGTCCCTCTCATGAGTCTGTCACTTAAGTCGTAAGATTATAGAACACAAGTGCTAAGTTCTTACGACTTAAGTAGCAGGAGCCTATGACTTAAGTGGCAAATTCGTTAAACACACTCTCACCATCGTTTTGCAGCCTTCTCACACACGATAAGCAGCCATCTTTTCTGTCCGACTTCACGAACACAATGTGACGCGATTACTTTTCTGCATGAATGTTTGGCGGTATGTGAAAAAGTTCGTATCTTTGCTTCCGTAATCGCATTAATGCATTTATAAGTATGAAGAAACCCTATTGGCTTGAGAAAGAAAAACTCTATAGCATCATGTTCGAGTCGGAACGTCCGGCTGGACGAATTTTTGACCTCACTCTGATGACAGCCATCTCGCTGAGCATCATCATCTCGTTCATCGAGA
>JAEEGK010027875.1_pt1 | contig 11374 bp, 8 predicted proteins | sample 8958771 | NCBI WGS metagenome assembly JAEEGK01 (sample SAMN16246547, study PRJNA631951) | gut metagenome | biome: gut microbiome; feature: rumen; material: SC-attached | host: Bos | place: Iran: Karaj | collected 2018-10 | reverse complement strand
TGAAGAACTTAGGAGTAATCTGCGCGAAATCCAGCTCGGCGTCCACCTCGACGACAGGAGTGCTCATATCCTCCTGCAGGTGCGTCTGCACATATTCCTCTATCCTGCGGGCGAACTCCGGCAGGTTTTCCTCCTTGAGAGTCAGGCCGGCGGCATACATATGTCCGCCGAAGTTCTCCAGAAGGTCGGCGCATTTCTCGATGGAGTCGTAAAGGTCGAAGCCACGGATACTCCTGGCAGAGCCGGTCACGAAGCCATTGGACTTTGTCAGCACGAAGGTAGGCTTATAGAAGGCCTCCACGAGACGAGAAGCCACGATCCCCACTACGCCCTTGTTCCACTGCGGATTATATACTATAGTCGCATGCTCATGGGCAAGACAATTGCCGGACTGGACCATCTCCAGGGCCTCTTTGGTGATTTCCCTGTCGATATTCTTGCGTTCGTTGTTATTGTCGTTGATCTGGTTGCCGATGGTCATCGCTGTCTTGTCGTCGGTAGCGGTAAGCAACTCGACGGCCAGACGTCCGGTCTCCATACGTCCGGCGGCGTTGATGCGCGGTCCGATCTTGAAGACGATGTCGTCGATCGAGACATGGTTAGGCTCCAGTTTCGAGAGCGTAATTATGGCCTCAAGCCCCTTTCTCGGCTGCTCATTGAGCCTCTTCAGACCGAAGTAAGCGAGAACCCTGTTCTCCCCCGTCACCGAAACGAGATCGGAGGCGATGCTGACGACCAGCAGGTCGAGCAGAGGTTCCAGATCGGAGAACGGAATGCCGACGGTCGAAGAGTAGGCCTGGATCAGCTTGAAGGCGACGCCGCAGCCGCACAGGTCATCGAAAGGATAGCCGCAGTCGCTTCTCTTCGGATCGAGGACGGCGACAGCCTCCGGAAGATGGTCGTCCGGAAGATGGTGGTCGCAGATGATCACGTCGATGCCTTTCGAAGTGGCGTATTCGACCTTTTCGATGGCCTTTATGCCGCAATCGACGGTGATGATCAGGCTGACGCCCGATGAGGCTGCATAGTCGAGTCCCTTTATGGAGACGCCGTAACCCTCGTCGTAGCGGTCAGGGATATAGAAATCGAGATTCGGAGTCCTGCTGCGGAGGAAAGAGTAGATCAGCGATACCGCCGTCGTTCCGTCGACGTCGTAGTCGCCATAGATCAATATCTTTTCCTTGTTTTCGATAGCCTTCGTGAGACGTTCGACGGCCTTGTCCATATCCTTCATCAGGAATGGGTCATGCAGGGAGGAAAGACTGGGACGGAAGAACGCGCGGGCCTGGTCGAACGTATCGACTCCTCTCTGCACCAGCAGGGTCGCAAGGACCTCGTCGATGCCGAGTTCTGCGGAAAGGCGCGAAACCTTGTCCTGGTCGGCGTTATCTCTGATTATCCACTTTCTTTCTTTCTGCATAATTAACTTCGGAATATCTACAAAGATACCTATAAAATTCCGAAAATGGAATAATTGTGTTATTTTTGCAAGGTTTAAGCGATTACAAGTAAAAAGAAGAATATATGGCAATACAACAACTCAGCGAGCAGGAAATTCTCAGGAGAGAGTCAATGACTAAGCTCCGTGAACTCGGCATCGAGCCTTATCCTGCAGCACTTTATCCGGTCAACGCCACCGCGGAGAGCGTAAAGAACGAGTACGATCCGGACAAGGGGAATCTGACAGACATCTGTCTGGCCGGACGTATCATGTCCCGCCGAATCATGGGCGCCGCTTCATTCATGGAGCTTCAGGACGAAACCGGCAGGATCCAGGTCTATGTCAAGAGAGACGAGATCTGCCCGGGAGAAGACAAGACAATGTACAACACCGTATTCAAGAAACTTCTTGACATCGGTGACATCATAGGCATCAAGGGCTTCGCCTTCATCACCCAGACAGGCCAGCTCTCGGTACATGCCAAGGAACTTACGGTGCTGAGCAAATCTCTCCGTGTCCTCCCTATCGTAAAGGAGGCCGACGGAAAGGTCCACGACGCAGTCACCGATCCGGAGCTCCGCTACAGACAGAGATATGTCGACCTGATTGTCAATCCACAGGTAAAGGACGTATTCTTCAAGAGAGCCAAGATCATCGCCACCATGCGCGAGTACTTCAACAACGCCGGCTGCCTCGAGGTCGAGACACCGATTCTCCAGAGCATTCCGGGAGGCGCTACGGCACGTCCGTTCATCACCCACCACAACGCTCTCGATATCGACATGTACATGCGTATCGCCAACGAGCTCTACCTTAAGAGACTTATCGTGGGTGGTTTCTCCGGAGTATATGAGTTCGCCAAGGACTTCCGCAACGAGGGCATGGACAAGACCCACAACCCTGAGTTCACCTGCATGGAGATCTATGTTGCCTACAAGGACTACAAGTGGATGATGGAGTTCGTGGAGAAGATGCTCGAGAAGATCGCTCTCGAGGTCAATGGCACTACCAAGGTTATGATCGGCGAGAACGAGGTCGATTTCGGCGGCACATACCGTCGTCTTCCTATCCTCGAAGCCATCAAGGAATATGCAGGAGTCGACGTCAAGGGAATGGGCGTGGACGAGCTCAGGGCTGTCTGCAAGAAGCTCAACATAGAGATCGAGCCGTCCATGGGCGTAGGCAAGCTTATCGACGCAATCGTCGGAGAATATGTCGAGAAGAACCTCGTACAGCCTACCTTCCTTACCGATTATCCGGTCGAGATGTCCCCTCTTACAAAGCGTCACCGCGAGGATCCTACCCTTACCGAGAGATTCGAGCTCTTCGTATGCGGCAAGGAGCTTGCCAACGCTTACTCGGAGCTTAACGACCCGGTTGACCAGCTTGAGCGCTTCGAGGCTCAGGCCGCCCTCAAGTCCAACGGAGACGACGAGGCCATGTTCATCGACTACGACTTCGTACGTGCTCTCGAGTACGGCATGCCGCCTACCTCGGGCCTCGGAATGGGTATCGACCGTCTTACGATGTTCATGACGGGACAGAGCACCATCCAGGATGTGCTGTTCTTCCCGATGATGAGACCGGAGGCATTCTAGATGAGAATCGAGACTGTCACTTCAGCCCAGAATCCTAAGATAAAGGACCTTCTTGCGCTTCAGGAGAAATCCCGGACGAGGCGCGAAGAGGGTCTCTTTGTTGTAGAGGGACGCCGGGAGCTGGAGCATTGTCTCAAGGCCGGTTTCAAGGCAAAGACTCTTTTCGTCTGCGGAGAAATCCTTGGAGAAGCCTTCCAGGAAGTTGTCGACATGGCTCCTGAAGCCGGAATAGTGCAGGTCCCTGCCTATGTCTATGGCAAGATCGCCTATCGCGAAGGAACCGAAGGCGTGATCGCAGAGATAGAATACAAGGACCGCAAGCTGGAGGACCTCGCCCTCGGCAAAGATCCCCTGGTAATAGTTCTGGAATCGGTTGAGAAGCCGGGCAATCTCGGAGCGGTGCTCAGGAGCGCCGATGCCGCAGGAGCCGACGCAGTCATAATCTGCGACCCTCTCACCGACCTTTACAACCCGAATCTGATCAGGGCCAGCATTGGCTCAATATTCACCCTGCAGGTAGCTACGGCCTCCTCGGAGGATGCTATCGCATGGCTGAAAGACAGAAAAATACAGATACTGACCGCGCAGCTTCAGGATTCGCAATGGTACTACGATACGGACATGAAGGGCGGGACCGCCATAGTCATGGGCACCGAATCCACCGGCCTTACCGACATATGGAGAAATGCGGCCGACCGCCACATCAAGATCCCGATGCTCGGAAGGCTTGATTCCCTCAACGTCTCGGTATCGGCGGCCATACTGCTTTACGAAGCGGTCCGTCAGAGAAAATCACATGGAAATGGATAAGTTCGGCCTCATTGGAAAGAATATCTCGGCTTCCGACAGCCCGTCCCTGTTCAAGGCGGCTTACGGAGGACGCTACAGCTATGACCTGCTTGACGGAGAGGACTTCCCTGCCCTCTGGCAGAAATTCCTCGACGGATACAAGGCTGTCAACGTAACTGCGCCATACAAGGAGAATGCATTCGCCGAGGTGCTCGAACTTGCCAGAAACGGCAAGGGAGCGATATCCGGTCCATGTTTCAAGATCAAGGCCACCAATCTCGTAGTCAAGACGGACGAAGGCCTGATGGCCCACAACTCCGACTTCAGCGGCATAATCCTCAGCGTGGCCGACACATACTTCCCGGGACTGGTCTCCCAGTGCTATGAGACCTTCGGCGAGAAGGGACATATAAAAGTCCACCAGTTCATGCGCGAGAATATCGCAGGACTTTTCGGCCAGAAGCCGCAGGCTCTGATCGTCGGATGCGGAGGCGCAGGAAAGGCCGCTGCAGTGGCTGCCGCAGAGATGGGCTTCGAGACTGCGCTCATGAACAGGACTCCAGAGAAGGCCCGCGCAATAGCCGAACAGCTTCCGGAATACGGCTTCATCCCTGTTCCAGTCAGCGATTTCAAGAACTCGCTGAAGGAATGCGACCTGATCATTTACACGGTTCCCGAGACCATGCCTCAGGTCGCCGAGCTCACCGCCGACGATTTCGCAGGAGAAGGAGGCCCTTCAAAAGTAATACTCGAGGCCAACTACAAGACACCTGCCTTCAGCGGGCTGGTTCTCGACAGGATGGCGATGGCTGACTGCCGCTACATCGAAGGCCGCAAGTGGCTGATGTACCAGGCCGTGACCGGCTACAGCCTGATGACGGGAGAAATAATAAACCTCCCCGCAATGGAGGAGGTCTTCAAGAAGTCTTAAGGAAAAACTATCGCTCGATAGTAGCCTCACGGTCAGGTCCGAGAGAAATAATCTTGATCGGAACGCCGAGGAAGTCTTCCATGAACTTGATATAATCCTTGAATTCCTTAGGGAGGTCGCTTTCCTTGCGGATACCCGTAAGGTCGCAGTTCCATCCCTTGAATTCCTTGTAGACAGGGGTGATCTCAGCCTGAGTCTCGAACGGGAAGACCGAGGTCTCCTTGCCGTCGATGACGTAAGACGTGCAGACCTTGATAGTCTCGAACGAGTCGAGGCAGTCAGACTTCATCATGATCAGGTCGGTGACTCCGTCCACCATCACAGTATATTTCAACGCTACGAGATCGAGCCAGCCGCAGCGGCGAGGACGGCCTGTAACGGCGCCGAACTCATGTCCGATCTGGCGGATCTTCTCTCCGGTCTCATCGAAGAGTTCCGTAGGGAACGGACCGCTGCCGACACGGGTGCAATATGCCTTGAAGATGCCATATACCTTTCCGATCTTGGAAGGAGCTACGCCGAGTCCGGTGCATACACCTCCGATGGTCGTATTGGAAGAAGTCACAAACGGATATGAACCGTAGTCGATATCGAGAAGCGAGCCCTGCGCGCCCTCGGCCAGCATCGGCTGGTCCTTGAGCCATGAATCTACGAAATACTCGCAATCAATCAGCTTGAAGCCCCTGAGGAACTCTACGGCCTCCATCCAGGCTTTCTCGTCTTTCTCCGGATCGCACTCGTATCCGAGGTCGGAGAGCATCTTGACATGGCGGCTCTTGAGTTTGTTGAACCTGTCCTGGAAATCAGGAGCGAGGATATCGCCGACCCTGAGTCCGTGACGGCTTACTTTGTCGGTATAGGTAGGACCGATACCCTTCAGGGTAGAACCGATCTTGCCTTTTCCTGCTGCGGCCTCATAGGCGGCATCGAGCAGCCTGTGGGTCGGAAGGATGAGATGAGCCTTCTTGGAGATGACGATCCTTTCGGAAGCGACGATATCCATCTTGGCTACGTTGCCGCACTCTTCCTGGAATGTGATAGGATCGAGGACCACGCCACTGCCGATTACGTTGACAGAACCTTTGCGGAAGATACCGGAAGGAATGCTCCTTACAACGAAACTCTTACCGTCGAACTGCAGGGAATGTCCTGCGTTAGGGCCGCCCTGGAATCTGGCTACAGCCGGATACCTTCCGGCAAGCACGTCCACAATCTTTCCTTTACCCTCGTCTCCCCACTGAAGCCCGAGAACAACATCAATTTTCATATTTCAAAGCAAATTTTAAAATCAGAACGGAAGGTCATCGGATGGAGCATCCATAGGGATGTTCCCTGCCTGAGGTGCCGGCTGCTGATACTGCGCTGCCGGGGCATATGGCTGGGCGGCAGGCTCCGAGGCCTGGGCAGGATTGTCAGACTTCTTGCCGAGGAGCTGGAGAGTATCGGCCACGACTTCGGTGGTGAACTTCTTGACTCCGCTCTGGTCAGTCCAGGACCTTGTCCTGAGACGTCCTTCGACATAAAGCTGAGTGCCGCGCTTGACGAAACGCTCGATCACGTCGGCATTTCCCCTCCATGCTACGACATTATGCCATTCAGTATTTTCATGCAGTTCTCCGTTACGGTCTCTGTATCTCTCGGAAGTAGCGAGCGGGAAAGTTGCAACTTTCGTATTACTCCCGGCCTGTGGGTTATTTCCATCAAGGTAACGTATTTCAGGATCCTTGCCGACGTTACCGATAAGCATTACTTTATTCAGTGACATATTACGAAAAATTAAAAGTCCGTTTACCCCGCAATTTACGAATAAATCCGATAAAAAACGAATTTAAGAGAGCGAACTTTCCGCCCTCGAGAACATGGACGCGATCGCGACGGCAGCGACGCACAGTCCGACGAACATCAGCTCCACGTAAAGCACCCCCTTGCCGATGATATTCCCCGCAAGTATCTTGAAGGACATGAGTCCGAGATTCTGCACCCAATAAATCAAGGCGAACGTAGTGCCAAGCACCTTGTCCGGGACGATCTTAGGCACGGCCGGCCATAGAGCCGCCGGCACCAGCGAATATCCAAAACCAAGGAAAACCATGCTGAGATATCCGTAGAACGGGACTCCGGCAGGAGCGAAGGCGAGCAGCAGATGGGCTGTCAGCGCGAGCACAGAACCGATGATCATCCATCTTGCCCCATGGCCTTTCTTGTCCACCAGCATTCCGAAAAGCGGAGCGAAAATCACGGTCGAGAACGGGAGCATCGAGATCATCCAGCCTGCAGCCTCGGCAGGCACGTTGAAGCGAGGAATCAGTATTGCTCCGGCAAATTTCTTGAACGCAATTATGCTGCTGTAAAAAACGACGCACAGAAGGGCGAGCATCCAGAACTTGCCGTCCATGAGGACCTTGCCGACATCCGAAAGCCGGAATTCATCCCCGGCGGACTTCTCGGCAGCCTCGTTCACGCGGTCACCTGCAGCGTCCACGGCGACGAACAAAGCCCAGAGGACAAGGCCGGCGGCCATGAGTCCCATGCCCACCATGGCCGGACGAGCAGTCTCCTCCAGCGTATAGACATGTCCGGCCTGCTGAGCCACGAGTATCGGGGACAGCACCATTGCGAATGCTGTTCCCAGCCTTGCGATGGCCAGCTGAAGTCCCATGGCAAGGGCCATAGGTCCATGCCTGAACCATTTTGCGATCGACCTTGTCACCGCCGTCCCGGCGATCTCGCTGCCAAGCCCGAAGAACATGCATCCGACGAAAGCCAAGTCGAGAGAGCGCGGCGACCCGGACTTGAGCGCATATAGTACCAGGCCGGCGCCTGCGGCCATCATGCCCACGAATATGGAGCCGGTCACGCGGACGCCCCACCTGTCGAGGAGCATTCCGCAGACCACGAGGCCTCCGAAAACGCAGAGCACCGAATATCCGCCGGCATATTTGCCATATCCGGCCGCATCCCATCCGAGCTGAGTGAGGGAAGAATCCTCGAAAAGATAGGAAATCGACGAGAACATGTCGTCGAAATAATAGGATGCGAACATCGGAACAACAAGGCAGGCCAGCGCAATCCAGCACGCTGACCTGCCTTTGAGAATTCTAAGAGCTGCCATTATTTTATGTTCGGCTCTTCGAGACCGAGATGACGTTTGGCATCAAGAGCCTTGAGGTACAAGGCGATCACGAATGCAGCCACACCGAAACCTGCGAAGATGATAAGAGGAACGGTGTAGTTGTAAGGGATGAACTCGGCGCCGGCAGCCTTTGCTGCGATCACAGCCTCATTGGCCGCATTGGAAGATGCGAGCACGGAGCCGATCAGCATAGGTACGAAGCAGAGACCTATGTTCTGCACCCAGAAGATAAGGCAGTAAGCAGAGCCCAGGATCTTCTCGTCGATGATCTTCGGTACTGACGGCCAGAGAGCCGCAGGCACGAGGGAGAAGCTGACTCCAAGCACCACGATGGTAGCGTAGGCGATGAGCTTCGAATGGGTAGCCGGAAGCACGAACGCAAACACGAGGTGGCATACTATGAGCAGAAGGGCGCCCACGATAAGCATGGTGGCTCCTTTTCCTTTCTTGTCGAGGTATCTTCCGAGGAATGGGGTGATTGCGGCGGCGCCGATCGGGAACCAGCGGAAGATATTGGCGGCAGCCTCAGGGGAGATACCGTCGAGGTTGCACTGGAGCATGTTGGCTCCGTAACGCTGGAACGGGAAGATGGCGCTATAGTAGAGCACGCAAAGAAGTGCGACTACCCAGAAGCTGAGCGAGCCGAAGATCTTTCCGAGGTCACTCACCTTGAACTCCTCCTCAGAACCGTCAGATGACATCTGGCCTGCCTCCACGAGCTGGGCGTCGAACTTGCCGTCCATAACTGAGAACACGACGAAGTTCACGAGACCGATAAGCAGGAGCACGGTGCAGAAACCTACAGGAGCGGCGACGCTTCCGAGCTTGGATGCGATCACAGGGCTTATCGAGAAGATAGCGAACACGCCGACGCGGGCGATTGCCATCTCGATACCCATGGCCATGGCCATCTCCTTGCCCTTAAACCATTTGGCGATAGCCTTCGAAACGGTAGTACCGGCCATTTCGCAGCCGCAGCCGAATATCATGAAACCGAGGGAAGCCATCTTGGCGCTGCCCGGGAGGGCTGTCCACCAGCTTCCGAGCCAGCTGCACATTGCGGTATCCTGGAACCAGTCAGAGATACCGACGTACTTGATGGCGGCTCCGGCGAACATCATGGATGCTGAAAGGATACCTGTGAAGCGGATGCCCATCTTGTCGAGGATGATACCGGCGATGATGAGGAAGCCGCAGACGTTGAGGATGTACTCGGCGCTGGCGTATGTTCCGAAGACGTCAGGAGTCCAGCCGCGCTGGTTCTCAACGAGAGCCTGGAGCGGAGACATGACATCGACGAACATGTAGCCGAAGAACATCATCAGTGCGATTAGGATGAGGGCAGCCCAGCGCGCAGCCGGATTGTCGTTCATCAGCTTGTAGATTTTTTCTGACATATAGATGATTTTTTAAATTATCGCGAACAAGGTTGCTAAGATACTGTTTTTACCTTAAAACTCAAAAGATTTTTCCATGTCCGAATAAAGTTGTAAATTAGCAGACCGTATATCAGATATGTACACTATACTCGACAACATCAACTCACCTGCGGATATCCGCGGTCTTAATATGGAGCAGCTCAGAACCCTGTGCTCCGAACTCCGTGATTACATAGTAAGATGCTGCGCCCAGAATCCGGGCCACCTCGGTTCGAGTCTCGGCGCCGTCGAACTCATAGTCGGCATGCACTATGTGTACAACACCCCGGAAGACAAGATCGTATTCGACGTAGGCCATCAGGCCTATGCCCACAAGATACTTACGGGACGCCGGGAAGCGTTCCTCAAGAACAGGTCCAAGGACGGAATCAGCGGATTCCCGCGCATGGAGGAAAGCCCCTACGACGCATTCGGAGTGGGACATTCATCGACCTCCATCTCAGCAGCCCTCGGTCTGGCCGAGGCTGAAAGGCTCAAAGGCACCGACAACAAGGTGGTAGCCCTGATCGGAGACGGAGCCATGAGCGGCGGACTGGCCTTCGAAGGACTGAACAATGCCGGCAGCGGCAAGAGCAACCTTCTGATCATACTGAACGACAACAACCAGTCCATCGACTCGAATACCGGAGCCATCCACAACTATCTGCTCAAGATCACGACTGGAGAGGCATATAACCGCATCAAGACTCATATCTGGAACAAGATCGGAGACAGACGCTTCAGGAAGATACTCCAGAAGATCACCATAGACGCAAAGTCAAACCTCGTCCGCGGCACCGGCGGAGCCTTGTTCGAAGCCCTGGGCTTCAGATACTTCGGTATCGTGGACGGCAACGACATCGAACAGGTCATCGACACCCTCAGGAAGCTGAAGAATCTACAGGGGCCGAGAATCCTGCATGTCAGCACGGTCAAGGGCAGCGGCTACGCCCCGGCCCTCGCAGACCCTGCGACATGGCATGCTCCGGGCAAGTTCAATCCCGACACGGGAGAAAGAATCTCCTCAGTAAGGAAGGCGGACAGGTACCAGGACGTTTTCGGAGAGGTTCTCACCGAGCTCGCGGAGAAAGACAGCCGCGTAGTAGGAATCACCCCTGCGATGGGCTCAGGCTGCGGCATGAACATACTTTCAGCCAAGATGCCGGAAAGGTTCTATGATGTCGGGATCGAAGAAGAGCATTCGGTCACATTCGCCGCAGGCCTCGCGGCAGGCGGCATGCGTCCGTTCTGCAACATCTATTCGTCATTCTCGCAGAGGGCCTATGACCAGATCATACATGACGTGGCGCTCCAGAAGCTTCCGGTAGTGCTCTGCTTCGACAGGGCCGGGCTGGTCGGAGAGGACGGGGCGACCCATCACGGCTGCTTCGACATGGCCGCATACAGGAGCATTCCGGACACCATCGTTGCGGTCCCTTCCGACGAGATAATGCTCAAGGACATGATGTATTCCGGACTGGACAGCCAGACCGGCCCATATATAATAAGGTATCCGCGCGGATGCGGAGAAGGGGTGGCATGGAGGGAATCCGAGCCGCACGTCATAGCCACGGGAACCGGAATCAAGAAGATGGACGGAGAGAAGGCAGCGATACTTGCGATCGGACCTGAGGCGAACAGGGCCATGGAGGCCGCCGAGGCGTTCCGCGAGAAGCATGGCTACTCCCCCGCCGTATATGACATGAGATTCTTAAAACCCATCGATACGGCAATTCTCGAAGAAGTTGCCGGCAGATACGGCAGCATACTCACCGTGGAAGAAGGCTGTCTCAAGGGCGGACTGTTCGGAGCAGTCACCGAATACATGGCGGAGCATGACCACAAACCTACTGTGAAAGCGTGCGGAATCCCTGACAGATTCATCGGACAGGCCCGCCAGGCAGAGCAGAGAAGCGAGTGCAAGCTGGACTGCGCAGGCATACTCGCGGCCCTCGAAGCGATGATAGAAAAATAATTCAAAAAGTTTTGCAGAATTAGAATTAATGCCTATCTTTGCAATCCCTTTCGGAAACGAATCGAAAAAACATACTGCCGATATAGCTC
>JAEEGK010027873.1_pt1 | contig 11375 bp, 8 predicted proteins | sample 8958771 | NCBI WGS metagenome assembly JAEEGK01 (sample SAMN16246547, study PRJNA631951) | gut metagenome | biome: gut microbiome; feature: rumen; material: SC-attached | host: Bos | place: Iran: Karaj | collected 2018-10 | reverse complement strand
GACAGAAGCAAGACCAGCGAACTGATCCCTTCAATAGTTGGATGGATCAAAAGTGTGGGATACGAGTGTGAGGTAAAACCTGATTCGTTCGTATCGAGCACTATAGCAGACAGGTTGAGCAAATGATATTATAATGTATTTGGTAGCTAATCAGTTTTACTTTTATCAGGGATACGGATGTCGCAGGTTCGAATCCTGCCGGGCTCATAGGGCCTGTAGCTCAGTTGGTAGAGCGCCGCTTTTTAAACTGATGATAACACCGATATTACACAGCTAGTGTCGCTTACTTTTATTTTGGTTTGACAGGTTCGAATCCTGATACAGTGACACGATATTCAGTGATTCTGATAGCTAGCCGGATTTACTTTTAAAAACGGTCCATTTTTAATCCGACGATTTTCATCAGAGAAAAGGAGAAGAAATGATAAAGGAGATTTTTTTAAACCATTTATTTGAAAAGCATATCCTTGTTTGTGACAGGGATGTAAATGAGGAGAACGGATTTGAAGTGTTGTTCACACTTGCGAACATGTTCAATATCCGTATCGACAAAGGGGCAAAGTATGCCCAGAGAGGAATGATAAACTTTGTTTCAAAGCAGCTTGGTAAGGATGTTCCTGAACCTTTTTACAGGGGATTTCCTGAAAGCGTAAGAAAGCTATCAAAGGATCAGTTACTCTTTGATCAGTTGTTTCACTATACTGTGACCTATGGTATAGGGGATTTCTCAGAGGCCGGTCAGTCATTGTTTGAGGAAAACTTTGACAGGATCGCTTTTAAAGAAGATGCGGACATAAAGGTGTTTTCTATAGTGACTGAGGAGGAGGCTATAGGTATGCTCACTCAGATGACAGATGAACTTTTATTATCCACAAGACCTCTGTCAGACAGTCAGTATGAACTTGTAAAGGAGTTCATATGTGAAACCTCTTATGAGATAAAAGAGATAGCATCGAAGAACACCTGTATCAGATTACTGGTAGATCTTAGAGATACCGGATTTGCAAGATTTTTGTATCTGTCTGATGTCATAAAGGTGGTCGATGAGATCAATTACACTGAGTACAACAACGATAAACTTAACAAGCTCAATCTAAGGAACAGTGACAGAAAATTCATAACTTCACTGATAAATGAGATTTTCAAGTCATCAAGATGCGACATCCGAAACTGTTATGAGAAGAAAAAAGCGTGGAACGGCCTTTTACACCACATCCACTACAAGGCTGCAAATGATGAGGCTCAATACTTTGTTAATGCTATGCGCTCTGATAAGAACGAATCGGTGTTTTCTGAGTTTGAGAGAGCAATGAGAGAGAACAGCATAAAAAGCGCCGTTGATGCTCTAAAGAGAGGAAAAGGATCCGCAACTGTTTTGAGAAATATCAATTACCTCATAAGCAGATGCGATAACGCTGATGATCTTGATTATGTATTGGAAAACATTAAGACAGACAACACCATCGTACTTATACAGCTACTCATGCAGTACGCTCATTATAAGGAAGAGGGTGCGAGAGCTTTCAAGTTCACAAAGCATAACAAGTTAAAGGTACATGTTGAAACAGATGAGGAGACAAGATCAAGAAGATCTGTCATATCACCTGATGTAATCGACAGAGTCACAGATTTTATCAGGGAAAACATAAAGAGAAACCTTAAAGGTAGACTGGGTAATGTATACATCGATCCTGATATGGCAAACTATGCGCTTCCTGTTCAGGAGAACACATCCCAGGGTGGATTTGGAACACTTACAAGGGGTTCAAAGATACGCCTTGGAGATACAAAGAAGTTACGTGTATTCACTTACTGGGAAAAGGTGAACGATATAGATCTTTCACTCTTTGGAATAGACAATGACGGAAACAGAATAGAGTTCTCATGGAGAACCATGGCAAACAGACAGTCTAGCGCTATAACATATTCCGGAGACCAGACAAGCGGATACAACGGCGGAAGCGAGTATTTTGATATCGATACCACTGAGATAAGAAAGCTCTATCCTGAGATAAGATACATGATAATATGTGACAATGTTTATTCAAGGATACCTTTCAGCAAGTGTTTCTGCAAAGCCGGTTACATGACAAGGGATATCGAGGACTCGGGGCAGGTTTATGAGCCTAAGACTGTTGACACTGCATTTAAGATAGACTGTGACAGTACCTTTGCATACCTTTTCGGTTTGGATCTTATAACAAACGAACTTATCTGGCTAAACTGTGCAAGAGACAGTTCAGCGATCGTGGCAGGAACTACCGAAATGGATTTTCTGTTGGATTATTTTGATGTGACCGAGACAATGAACGTGTACACATTCTTTGAGATGATGGCACAAAATGTTGTAAGTGATATCAATGAAGCTGAGGTGATAGTTACAGACAAGCCTGTACAAACTGACAGCGATGCTTTGATCATCAGAGAGTATGACACTGAAAAGATGATCGCCTATATAAACAAGTAAGAAAGGAAAAGACCATGAAGACAATAATGACAAACAATCAGATATCATCATGTATCAGACGCCAGTCTAGTATCAGCATCTGGTCTGTTTGTCATGCAAATTCATACATGGTCACTCATATGGGAGATATTACCTAGATCACTGTTTATAATTCTGAGCGGTTGTTTCCTGTAGAGAAGGAAATGACCGCTTTTTTGCTGCGTTGGCTCAACTGGTACAGCACCGGTCTTGAAAACCGGCATCTCCGAAAGGGTATCCCGGTTCGAATCCGGGGTGCGTCGCTATATGGCTCCGTAGCCAAACGGTAAGGCTCCAGACTGCAAATCTGGGATGACATTGTTGTGGGTTCAAATCCCACCGGAGTCTCTTATGGGCGGGTAGTTTAACGGTAAAATGTCCGGCTCTGAACCGGAAGAGCGAATGTTCGACTCATTCTCCGCCTGCTTATGTTCCCGTATAGTCAACGGAAAGACGGTCCGGCTACGAACCGGGAGATGGGGGTCCGAATCCCTCCGGGAACACTCATGCTGTCCATCCGAATCGGAAAGGGGGCCGGTCGGAAGCCGGTCGGGCGGAAACGTCTTGCGGGTTCGAGTCCCGCGGACAGCGTTTAGCTTTAATCAGTCAAAGAATATGTTTAGTTTTGTAAAGTAATTATTTGATATGATAAAGCATTTACCTGACCACGTAAGCCTAATTGGTAAGGCAGTGCCCTGCTAAGGCACGAGTAGCCGCCCCGGCGGCGTTTCGGTTCAAGTCCGAACGTGGCCGCTATGTATCCGTAGCACAATGGAATACTGCACCTGCCTTCTAAGCAGTCGATTGCGGGTCCGAGTCCCGCCGGATACACTTCTGTCCCCGTAGTTGAACAGGATACAACGATGCTCTCCTAAAGCATAGAAGTGGGTCCGACTCCCGCCGGGGATACTGGGCATTAGCACAACGGCAGTGCATCCGGCTTTGACCCGGATTACGCCGGATCGTCCCCGGCATGCCCCGTTAAAACAGTAATTATTGTATATAAGCACATAAAAAAGAGAACCCTGATTAGGAGTTCTCTTTTTGGTTGTTTCAGTGATTCAAAGACATACTGTCACGAACTTCGAGCACCGTTTCTAACGGATAATCGCAGAATTCTGCGATTGTTTCCGGTTCTTTGCCCTTACGCAGCATGACTGCAATGCGGGCTTTTCGTTCTTCGACACGACCTTCGGCGCGGCCTTCAGCGCGGCCTTCAGCACGGCCTTCGTCTTTCATCTGCTGGTCTCTCAGCATTAATGTCATATACTCCACCCTCCATTCTTCATGCGCTCTTGCCTTGTTCACCTCTTCACGCAATCTCTCAACGAGACGTGAATGTCCGCCGCCGGTTGCGATAAATGAGATAAACTGTTTCATTTCGTCCGACATCCCGGGATCCTGTGATTCAGCGTTTACGAATATCTTTTTCGTATCATCTCCAAGACGGAGATCCGGACGTTCCATGCATACGTTTTCAAAGGTGTATACAGGGATTCCCATGTTGAAAAAGTCGTATGTGCATATAAAAATCACATAGCTCTTTTTTAAGGCTCCGAAATGTGCTCCGCGCTGTATCAGGTTCATATCTATCATCCCCTGATAATAGCGGCTTCTTTTCGGCAGATCCTTCTGGACTGTGGTTTGCATTTCAAGGTCGAACACCGTGTTCTCATCATCTTCGACATAAACATCGAGTCTGATGCCTCTTCCCTCAGCCTTGATCTCGATAACCTTCTGACTTTCGGCAAGACGTACTTCTCTTATCTTGATACCGAGTATTAGAGAGATTACGTCCGCGCAGAGCGGGAGGTTGTTCGACAAGACCTTGCAGAACATGAAGTCGTCCGAGAACTGCAGTTCGTCGTAGGTTTTGCAAACACTCATATGTGTTTTTCTCCTTTCTTTATTATACACACTTAATATGTATTTTGCAAGAAAAATAGAAAGAGAAAGACCACCACAATAACCCATTCCGCGAAGGACGATTTGTATAACAGCAGTGCGCCCGGTCTTGAAACGGGAAGTACCGAATCGTCCCCGGCATGCCCCGCTTTGCAGGATGTACCCGCGGTCATCTACGGAGATGATCGCGGACACGCCGTTTTTCTTTTCTCCTCTGTCATAATGACGGCGTTGGTCAATAATGACCGTTTTGAGAAAGGAGAAACAAGTATGAAGAAAGAATTTTTAGTTTCGGGAGTATTCACAATTATCCTCATGGCCATTTTCGGTCTTGAAGGAGGTGTGGCATTCATAATGTCCACGTCAGCATCCGTGATCGCATGGGCGCTGATATTATGGCTCTATAAGGGTAAAGTCAGCGAGATTTCCAGCAGTTTAAAGGGGATCATGCTGGTGGCGTTCATGGTGGTGATGTCCGCATCCGCGTACATTGCTTCCATAACATATGGCGGACTTGTAGGCATCTTAACCGGGCCTATCGTCCTTGCTATCCTCATAGGCCTGACCTACGTCCTTGGCGGATTCGTCAAGGAAGAGGACGGTGATTACTTATGGTAAGCAACGACGGCTAAAAAGAAGAGAGGGGAACCTCTCTTTTTTTGTCGCGTGTTTGCCCATAATTCATATAACAGCGTCTTGCAAACATATTCGAAATGGTGTAAGATAAAAAAGTGCACGAAGTGTTCACGAAAAGGGCAGTGGGTGCCTATTGAACAAAAAGTGCAAGAAAATGGTGCAAAGGAGGCGGACGCTATGGGAAAGACCATGGACAGCATGGGCATTGACAGGCTCGCGGACTATGCCGTATTCTGTCCCGAGGTATTTGCATGGGCAGCAGTATCCGCCGGTAATGCACGTCTGATAAAGTACGCTCTTGAAAAATACGGCAAACACCGTACGCATACACCCGAAGGGACAGAGGAAGCCCTAAGGCGCGGGATATTCTCATCCGCAGCGGAACTATACAGCTATTCTCCCATGACCGCGGTGCAGATGAAAGGACTTACTGATGCTGCCGTTAAAAAGAAAGGCGTGGACGAGCTCACCAGGATGTATGTAGCCACAAGATGCGCGGCCGATGACATATGGGACGCGTCTTTTGGCAGGGAGAACATAGAGAACGTGATCAGGAGCACGGGGCTCTCATGGCTCAGAAGGCTGATCCTGAAGTACAGGGTGAGAAAGCTGTCCGATGACTCCGTTGACAGCCTCTTGTCTGATTTCCGTTCAGAGATGGTAAGGATGCTCGCGGATATGTATATAGACAAGGACTCCGTCTGCATCATAAACGTCCCGGATGCGTACAAGGAAGCAAGGACTGTTCATGGCTGCACGGACGAGATAGCCGGACTTGCCGCCTGTATAGCGGAGTTCCCGGAAGAAACGTACGGGTACCATGTTGCAGTAAAGCTCGAGCCGAGGCTCGCACGGCTCACCATGATGGAAGGAAAGACATTCCCCGCCCCGGTCGTAGAGAAGGGCAGGAGGATGGTCGAGGAAGTAAAGGCTATACTCATGCTCTGTTCGGGGCGAATGGGATATCCATCAAGACTAACACCCACAGGGATAGCAGAGATTCTTTTGAGAATCTACCCTGACGGAGACGGAAATGTCTCTCGTGATATAGAAAGTATCACGGCGGATCTCCGTGAACTCGGATACACCGTAAACCTTCCAAGATAAATGATACAAGGATAGTTCTTTGAACTGTCCTTTTCTTTTTACCCGGAAACAGAAGGGGACAAAAATACACACATAATACCACTGGACAAAGTTATTAAAAGAATATGAAATATAGCAGAAAAATCCCCATACACGGTATAATGAAATCACAAATCGTGGATTATATGGACGATATGGACGGAATAGATAAAAGCACGCGTATATGCACGAGTATCTAAATCGTGCTGCGTTGACAAACCAGATAGGATAAGCTATAACCATAATTACAAAAGCAAAGGAGGGTACTCGGATGTTCAACAAGTTCGTAAGGCCGGAAGAAATAATGAAGGACATGGAAGTATCACGTTCTGCCGCGTACAAAATAATCCGTACTATGAACGAAAGACTTTCCAAAGAGCATCCGGAAGTCGTCATAGTCCCCGGCAGGGTAAGCCGCGACTGGTATTATCAGTGTATATACTACCATGAACCACTTAATGAACTTGCACAAATGGGGAGCTCGTCATGGATAGAAGATTCCCGTAGAGAATTAGAACAGTTAAGGAAAGGACAGGAGGATAAAAGAAGATGTTAAAAATGTATTTCCCGTTCAGAGGGCCTGTAAGCGAAGAGGAAGGCAACAAATTCGTAAATCATAGATTAAGAATGATACTCGAAGACTACATCCTTGACGATTACATAGGTCTAAATGAAGATATTCCTTCAATAAAGAAACTAAGATTCCCTCTCTCTGAAAAAGTAAAAAATGATACACCTCTTGAAGAAATAATCGACGTCAAACGCCTTCGTAAGAGCAGGCACTTTTCCGAATGGCTTGAATATGAAGGTTACAGCATGTTTCCCTCAAACACAGGCGCAAAAGAGGCTATCACTACACTATTCGGATTATACGACATTTTAACTGCAGAAAAGGAATATGAACCCAACTGGAAAATGAAGTACTTGCTCGACCGACTAATAGAAGAATACATAGCACAGTGCGAAGATTATCCGGACATTTATCATTACGTTTGCCATATGGGTAGAACCGCCCGCGACAAAATGATAGCCGAGTTAAATGAATCATATGAAGAAGATCTCAAGGAATGGGAGGTAAATAAAGAGGATCTGGATGATAAGCCTTTCACTCCAGAAGAGATGATGGTGTATTGGGAAGATATACGCGAATATGAAGACTGGATATTCGAAGACCTTGATTTTCAGATGCTCAATATGACCAGTGTTGACAAACTTAAGGAAACAGGTGTTTATGAATATACTGGCATGGATGAAGAGGGTGACATAAAAAAGCTTTATGAAGATTTAAAAAATGGATGTGCAGGGCACGCACCCATACCCGTCGATTCCCCTAACGGCGCAGAATTGCTTTATGCAAAATATGATAACATGTCTCCCCAAGAAATAATAAAATCCTTTAAGGAGAACACGCTCAACGGATGGCCCGAAAACAGATTCCCCTCGGCCCCCGATATGGTTCAGTCTGAACAGATAGGGATGCTTTTCCTTATGGCGTGTGATAAGAGAAAAGGATACGCTCCCGTAAAAAAGTTTGCAAAAAAACAAATCATAAACAGGCTTGAACATCTCGCCATAAACCGTCTTCGTGAGGATTATCCCCTGTGTTTTAAAGTCCCGGAAAGCGAAAAGATATTCAAGAATGAGATAGAGGCTTATCATGACTCCTTTGTGAAAAATATAGAAGAAGATCTCCCATATTACGATTATCGCGAAAGAACGCCAGAAGAATTTTATAATTATCGCCTCCCGCACCCGTATCCATGTACGGAAATATGCAAAGAGTTTGAAAAAGCAGAGGCGAATTTAAGAATAGCAACAGGTATGGCCATAGTGAGCACAGCCAGACTTAAATCAAAAGGATACAGTGCTGAACAGATGAAAGAAATTCTGGAATGCGTAAATGAAGGGTTATGCACTATCCTAAGCAGTATAAGTGGTAACATACTCGCTGATGGCGTCGATGCATCTACCACCGAGAAATTTCTTCTCTATGAATACTTTAACAATGATGACGATTTAAAGGCTCCCACCAACAGCGTCCGTGACAGGTTAAAAGAGTTCAAGGGAAAAAATAATTGAACGTCCGCAACAATAAAGGCACTCGTATGAGTGCCTTATCTATTCTTTCATGTTCATTACCGCCTGTACGATCTCTCCTATATGATAGCACCTCAGGTGTTTCCCCTTCGATGTCACATAATAATACTCGGGCTTACCCTCGCACACTTCGGCCAACGCCTTTTCAAGTTCTTTCTTGTCCACTCCTATAGACTCTGCTGCCTCCCATGTATAGAGCATATGCTCCTCGGAGAGCACGTACTCCTTCTTTCCGGACGGATATACGGCGATATACCTGTACATACCCTCACCTGCCTTTCATTCATCTTTTCTTCCATAAGAATATGTTCCTCCGCAGCCCGCGTGCTCCGTTCCGGGGGAGTCCGCGCCCACAGTGTTGTCGTTTTTAACTGCAGGGCGTTCATATTGGGGATGACCGTAAAGGAAATAAACAGTATTTCTTATATATAAGAAGGAGGAAGGACACTATGACAGTTGAAACAGCTGCATCCAACGGGATGAAATATTCTACCACCATAACGGACGTACTTCTCAGCGAGCTTGCGAAAACACTGCGCATGCGTTCTGCTGCGGACAGGAAGATCCGCGAGCGCATCGAGGCACTGGAGGAAAGCAAGGAAGGATATAAGGACAGGGCCGCTTCACAAATACAGAACCTCGAGGCAAAGGACACGCTGCTCAAGAAGCGCGAAGAAGAAGTTGAGGAACTCATCAAGAAGATGAAGGATATGAGCACGGCGACTCCCGAGGAAAGAGACATGGCCTCACAGATGACCTGTGAATTCCGCAAGGAATACCGTGCCGAAGTAGAGGCGGAACTCGAACGTGCCGGTTTCATCGGCATGGACATCTCTGACTGTTTCCAGCCCATGATGGAGACTGACAACGACAAACTCAAGGATTACCTTGACGAAGAAAGGGAAAGGACAGGTACCTCGCCTTTCATGCGCCTTTATCATTTCAGTGCGGATGAAGAGGAGAGAAACGCCATCAACAAGATCGCGGACCTCTATAACGAATACGACCATTCCCTGATGCACAAGACCCACAGGGTGAGCGAACAGGAATTTGCCATGGAGGAGAGCGGTGAGACAAGGACGAGGGTCAGCACCATAAGTGGACTTAGGGCAGAGGAAGCGTCAGTTCTCGGAAAGTTAATTGAGAGACGTTCAAGGGAAGCCGACATCATAGAACTCGGCAAACAGGATCCCGACCTTGAGGAGTTCTACAGGAACCGCAAAGTCCCCGAGCACATCATCGGCGACTACTCCATAGAGCCCGCAGGAAGGGACACGCATGGTGAGATGAAATACAACCTTACCGTGAGCGAAGATGACCGCGATGCGGCAGCAGGAATGCTCATGGAGACAAAGCTCATGCTCGCTACACCTTACGCAGCTCCTTATCTTGAAATGTACGAGCTTGAGAAGCAGGAGATGGAGAAGATCAACAAGGGCATAGATGCGAACAAAGAGTTCACCGTTGTCGATATCAACAACGCATCCCATATCCTCAGGGTATATAAGGACGGCTATTCGGAGATTTCCGTGGACGCAGAGGGCAAGATGATAAAGAAGGATTATGAAGTCCAGGATCCTTCTGATCTGAAGCGTGCGGCAAGGGACGTAATGAACACCATGGCCCATCCTTTCCACATAGACAAGAAGGACATCAAGCCTAAGGACATCGTCGTAAACGAGGAGTACCAGGAAAGGATCAGCGCGTTCGCAGCCCTGGAGACGAAGACAGATGACGCATACCAGTACAGCCCCAAGAACTTCACGAGACAGTTCAAGATAGAGATAACCGAAGAGGGCGGCGTCAAGCTCGATGCGCCCGAACACATACAGCCTCCCGTTATCGCGGCAGAGGACATCGAGAGATACAGAAAGAACGAGAAGATAAGACAGTTCATAGCTCAAGGCCTTGATCCGCAGGAAGCAAGGGACGTAGGCGACGAGCTCGACCAGATAGAGTTTGAGAAATACTCATCCTACTACCATCCCGAAGAGGAGGAGAAGGAAGAGAAGAAGGAGTTCGCGAAGGAAGACAGGGATTCGCTCATCGATGTCCTTGCAGCATCATTCGCAGGCATCGCGATAGCAAGCCGCTTCCCCGAGAAGAGAAAGGAAGAGGAGCACTCGCTCGGTTCAGGACTCCAGCAGATCATCACCGGCGGAGACCGCGGAGAGGAATTTGCAGATCCCGGACGCGACATCGGCGACTGATACAGGTCCCGTACATAACGATAATCACCCGGTTCCATGTAGGAGCCGGGTTTCTTTTTCTCTGGTTTTATAGCATATTGAGGGTACAGTGACAGAAAGTCACAAGAGAAAAGGAGAAAAACATGAAAAATAAGAACAAACAGACAACAGAGCTGACAAAGCTCTGGTTCAGACACGAAACGTCTGAGAACAGGACATATCCGCTGAACACACTCAACAGGGATTTCCGCTGCCCCGTATGCAAGCAGGAAGCAAAAATCATCTACAATCCTAACACGGATCCGGCACTGATGATCCCGTCATGGGCAAATACCCATTTTGACGACCTGGATCTGACAGAGGAACAGCGTAATATGGCAGCGGAGGAAATAACAAGGAGACGCAAGTCCATAGCGGAAAAAGGTCTTACGGTAAAATGCGGATGTGGCATCCGCAGGCATATACCCTGTGGACAGATGTGGAACAATGTACGGGAAATAGAGCACGGCATCACTTATAATAAGGAAACCGGCACCCTCTCTTTTTACCGTCTTGGCCTGCAGTACTTCACAAACCGCTGGGCAGAGGCAGATAATGCCATGATGAGCACGAGCGTGACCGAGCGTATCTCAGTCAACACAAGAACCGGAAAGTCGTATATTTATCAGAAGTGTGTAGGAACGCATCTTCTGCACCGTATTGACTGGATAGACGCAGAGAGCAACTTCTATGACATCCATGCCTCCAGTGACAGCGAGGCAGTCCTTGCGTTTCTGACGGCTGCGATGAAGTACCTCGGGCTCCCGGTCACGGTAAGCAAACGCGAATATAAAGATGACACCTCATACGGTTTCAGCTGTGACGGGTACGAGACCTTTTTCGTATCGTCAGGGGCAGCGGTAAGACTGGTCACTGAGATTGCAGTATCACCGAGCCTG
>JAEEGK010027871.1_pt1 | contig 11376 bp, 6 predicted proteins | sample 8958771 | NCBI WGS metagenome assembly JAEEGK01 (sample SAMN16246547, study PRJNA631951) | gut metagenome | biome: gut microbiome; feature: rumen; material: SC-attached | host: Bos | place: Iran: Karaj | collected 2018-10 | reverse complement strand
ATAATTGTTTTTATTTTTATTTTGAGAAACTAAACAATTTATTCCTTTGTGTCTTCCTCCACATTTATAACAAAAATTTGTTATTGGAATTTTTTCATTTGGTAAATCTAAAAATACTCTTTTTTTCTTTAATAATTTTAAAATATTATTCTGTTTTTCCATATAATTTTGATAATATAAATCATATTCATCTTTTTTTTTCTCATTTTCTTCATTTTCACTACTATCAGAAATTAAAACATTATCTGAATCATAATCTTCAATGTAAAAATCTATTTTTTTATTACAAATTAAATGTGATGAACTCCCGCAAAATGTACATTTAATATTATTTTTTATTAAATCATCTTTTGAAATTATAGTATTTGATTTTAAATTTTTTGAATTTTTTATTAAAGGACAATTAACATTTTTATGTCCTTTTTTACCGCATATATAACATATTTCTTTTATTTTTATTTCCTTTTCTTTATTTAATTTATTCATTTAAATTTAAGAACCTAAAATAAATTAGATAAATAAATTAAATAATTTATATTAATATTTATTTTATTATTCATTTATTGAAAAATATTTTTTATTATTATCATTATTTTTATTTGAAACATATTCATAATCATCTTCTAATTCATTAGCTCTTTTTTTTCTTAATTTATAAGGTCTATAATAAAATAAATAATAACCCATTAATAACATACAAAAAATACAAAATATAGTAATAATCCAAGGATATATATTTTTTATGTTATTTTTATTATTTATTATATTTTTATAATATCCAATCATTTTTGTATCTTGATTAAAAGTAATTAAATATTTTTTAAAAAAAGGTTTTCCTAATCTAAAATGATTATAATTATAAGAAATTTGAGGAAAATAAATTACAAAATAATAATAATCATTATATTCAAAAAACAAGTCTTTACTTTCAAAAAGAATTTCAAAATTAGTATCTTTAACAGTAAAATTAATATTTTGAAATTCACTTAAATTAATGTTTTTATTACAATAAAAAAAATCATTTTTTTTAAAGTCTAAATAATCAAAAGAACTATTAAAACATATTTTTCTATCAAAATAAATTTGAAAGAAATGTTTAACTAAAATATTTTTAAAAGAATTATCTCCTCTAATAAAATTATCTTCAATAGCTAATTCTCCTTTAAAATCACTTTCAATTAATATATTTCCAAAGAAAGAATCTTTAAAATAAAATCCTAAAGAATCAGAAACAATAGTAGCTTTAAATTCAATAAAATTATTTTCATTAAATATATTATTATTAATTTCATGAGGTAAATGACCAATAATTAATTCTCCTTCTTTTTCATTTAAATATCTAATAAAAAAATTATATGAATTAATTAAATTTCTTTCTTTTAATTGTTTAATAAAATTAACATCAATTGTTCTATAATTATTATCTGGAATTCTTAAGCCTAAAACTCCACTTTCCATATAATTTTGTAATTCCATTGTTGCTAAAAAGAAAGTAAAGTTATTTAAAGTTATATTATTATTATTTAAAAAAATATTATCTTTTGATTTTTTTGCTAATTGAAAATCTTGATAACCATAATAATTTTCTCTTATATCTAAAGAAATATATGTTGATGAATTTTTTTCATCGAATTTTTCTATTTTAAAATAATTTAAGGATTTACTTGATATTGAAATTGGATATCTAAGTAATTTTATTCTTAAAGGCATTTCTTGATTTGGTGTTCCAATGTTTATTTTTGTTTCTATTTTATTTGGAAACATTTTTGTCATTAATGAATTATGAGATAAATTTTCTAATTTTTCTTCTTTTGTGTAGAATGGAATTATTATGTTATTTTTTATGGAAATGATATTTATTATTGTTATTATATATTGTATTATCATTTTTTTATTTTTTTGTTTTTAAATTTTAGTTTTTATTAAAAAATTATTTTAAGTTATATTTTATAATCATATTAATTTATATATTATTATTATTATGAATATATTATCCAATTTTCATATTCGTTTCCATTTTTGTTTCTTTCATTTTCTTTTTTTCTTTTTAATTTCTCTTTTTTTTCAAATTTTTTTCTTAAAATTAATTTTTCATAAATATCAATTTTTCTAATAGGTAATACAATATTTTTATTTATCTTTTTATTCTCATCACATAATTTATCTAAATTATTTAATTCGAATTTTAATTTAATTTTCTTATTTTTATCTATTCTTTTCTTTTTTTCTAAATCAAAAATAATATTCTCATAAATATATTGTATTTTTGGATTTTTAAGTGTGTTTTTCATATAATTTTGATAATATAATAATATCATTTCTAATATATTTAATGCATAAATACTCTTATTAATATATTTTCCATCATCAAAAATATTTTCTGTTTTTTTATTGTTTATTTTTCCATAAAAATTAATAATATTAAAATCAATTTCAATATTTATTGGAAGAGAAATTAATATATTTTTAATTTTATTAAACACCTTATTTTTAGTTTCTATATTTGATTTATTTTTTAAATTTTTTAATTTATTATTAAGTACTTTATTTTTTTCTTTTATTCTTTCTAATTCTTTATTTAATTTTTCATTATATTGTATTTTTATTTTATTTTTTTCTTCATTTTCGCCGATTTCTTTTAATTTATTTTTTTCAACAATTAAACCATTTAAATCATATTTAACATCACTGAAAATAGAAAAAAGATCCTTTACATGATCTTCTAAATAATTCATTTTATAAATAAATTCATCAGTTGAATCAAAAATTGGAATATTATAAAAATTATTATTATAATCGTGAATATTAGTCATTGAAATATTTTTAAGCGAATCATTAGAATCAAATTTACTGAATTTTGTTATAATATTATTAGAAGATAATTTTATTAATTCTCTACTTGAAAGACTTCCTTTTATTGAAGTATTATAATTATTTAAACACATATTTGAATTTGCTTTTTTTGGAAAAGATTGTAATCTAGATATTATTGATGATGAAGAATCTTTTGTTTTTAAAAAAATTCCAAATTTTTTTAATTCATTTTCTGGAATTTCTGTTAATTTCGTTTTTTTATATTTTACTAAAAGTAAAAAATTTTTATATTGTTTATATAATTCTAAAAGCATATTTGTTTTTTTTATTTTATTCAATAAATTTAATTTTAAAAATTCTAAATCACTTTGATAACTATATAAATCACTCATAATTTTTCTTTCTCTTGTAATAATATTATCTAAATATCTCACATATTGATATAAATTTTCCATAAAATTATTATAATAATTTTTTGCTTTTTCCATAATTAATATTTTTCTATTTATTTCTTGAATTTTTAATTGTTTATTTTCTTCTATTTTTTGATATCTTGTAAGTAAAATTTGACGATTAATATTATATATATGTTTAATTTTTGCTCTTTCTGTAAATTGAGATAATGATTCTTTAATATAATTTCTTCCATTTTCTTTGTCAAAATAACTTCCAATTATTTTATTAAAAGTAAAAGGTAATTTATAATTAATAATAGGATATTTTTTATTATAATGTTGAGAATATAATTTTAAATTTTCGATTGAAGATTTATTTCTTTCTGTTAAAGATTGAGTTTTATTAGTATAATTTGTTGTTGTTTGATTTTTTAAACTTTTGTTTATTTTTGTTAAGAAAATTTCACTTCCTGTTATATTTCTATGATTATCTTCTGTTTCTATAAATAATTTATGTTTTGTGTGATTTTCAAATTTTCTTTGAATTATACTTCTATGAAAATCTGATAATATAGAATTTTTTTCTATTTGAGATTTTAATCTTATTTTTCTTACTTTTTCACTGAAATCTGATCTCGTGTATGTTAATAAATTTTGAATTGAATATGTTGTTTTGTTCTTTTTTTCTGAATTACTTCTACTTGTATTTATATACATTTATTTTTTTATTATATTTTATTTACGGAAATATTATTGTTATTTAATAGAAATTTAATTGTTTTTAATGTTAATAAATTTTGGAAAAATATAAATTGAATAAAATTATTTCCAAATTTATGAAATTTTGTTGAAGAGAAAATAAAAGTATAATAAAATTTTATAAGATATTTTGATGTAAATAAAATAATTTTAATTTTTGACCAAAAAAAATTATTAAATATTTAAATTATGCTCAATAAAAAAACATCAAATCCAATTGGGGATTCCCTATTTAAAAAATCTTTAAAAATATATGAAAAAATAACATTAGAACAAGCAAGAGCTTTACAACAATATTGGGAATTAAATAATTATATAGGATTTAATGAATATATTCAAAGAACAGGATCAAAAATAAGTATAATAGAATCAAAACAAGTTGTTAAAAATACTCAATTTTTAATAAAATTACAATTAGAAAATTTTTCTGGAATTTTCAATGAAAAATGTTTTGGTGAAGGTCTTGGAAAAAATAAAAAAGAAGCAAGAAGAAATGCTTTAAGTCAAATTATTGATAGTTTAATCGAAAAAAATTTATTAGTTAATATCGACCATTTTCAAATGGAATGTATTAATCAAATTATTGAAGAAAAAAATAAAAATTTTTTTAATATTGATAATCCTGATGAATATTCTTTTAATGAAAATGGAAATTCTAATAATTTATTTTGTAAATTATCTAATTTTATTCAACAAGAAAAAGATATTAGATTAGAAAATTTAAAAATAATTAATAATGATAATCCAGAAGAAACGAAAAAAATGGTTCAAATATATTCTAGAAGATTAACAGAAGGAAAAATAGAAGATAATAACAAAATATTAAATGCTATTGAAAATTTATGTAGATTAGAAAATAATAATTTACAATGGAATGAATTAAGTTTAACTTGGTATCAATATTTAATTAATGGTGATAAAGAGAATTTAGAAAATATATTAAAAATATTATTTTCTGAGAAAAATAAAGAATACATTAATTCACAAATTAAACATGAAATTTTAGATAGTTTATTATTTATAAGTCCTTATATAGATAATTGGAAAAAAATAACAGATTTATTAAATACTTTTTTTAATAATGTAAGTTATTTTAATGAAGATATTCCTTTTACAGAATATTATTGTCATTTCAAAAAAAGTTTTCATATTGAATTACTTGATACTTTATTTCATTTATATAGAAATGAAGGAAATCAAAGTTCTTTAAATTTAATTAATAATGTTGAAGTCATTGGACAAATGGAAATTATTGGTTCTAGATTTGCACAAGAAATTTGTACTTTTATTCCATTTGAAAATAAAAATTTAATTAAAAAAATTGTTAAAGAAAAAAAAACAAAATTAATATCTGAAACTGAAATTGTTTCTTTAGAAATTAATAATAAAAGAGAACTTGCTTTAATATCTAAAATTAATAATGATTTAAGTTTTAAATTAAGAAAAAATATTACTAAAAATCCTGAAATTATAAAATTTGAAAATATAAAAATTCAGAAAATTTTAAATATATTTGTATATCAAAGGACATTAGAATGTTTTTCTGATTTTTGTATAAATGATAATGATTTGTTATCAAATGAATTAAGACAAATAATAATTGGTTCATTTTCAAAAAATTATAATAATGAAACAATAAGAAATTTAGCATCTTCAAAAATAATTTCATTACCAAAAAATTATAAAGTTCAAAATCAAAATTTAAATAAAAGTCAAATAAATGCAATTGAAAAAAGTTTAACAGAAAGATTAACATTAATATTAGGTCCTCCAGGAACAGGAAAAACACTAACATGTGTAGAAATAATAAATGAATATATAAGACTTCAAAGATTAAAGAATCAAGAAGAAAGAAATAAAATATTAGTATGCACTGAAAGTAATTGTGCAATAGATATAATATATTCATATTTAAAAAAGAAAAATAATATAAGTGTATATAGATACAATTCAAAAGATAATTCAGATGTATTATATGGAATGATTAAATCAAATGTAATAACTTCAAATGTAATATTATGTACAAATGTTGGAAGTTCAAATGAATTTTTAAAATTAATCTCTTTCCCTTTTGTTATTATTGATGAATGTTCTCAAGCTACTGAATTAAGTACTTTAATTCCTTTATTACATCATTGTAATCAATTAGTTTTAATTGGAGATCATAAACAATTACCTCCTACTATTATTTCTAATGAAGCTGTTAAATTAAATTTAAATAAATCTTTGTTTGAAAGACTATTTGAATATCAAATTAATTCTTGTCAATTAGATACTCAATATAGAATGCATAGTTCCTTATTTGAATTTTCCAGTAAGGAATTTTATGATAATAAAATTTTAAATGGAATTGATAATAAAATGAGAGTTATAAATCATATTAAATTTCCTAATCCAAATTATAATATTATTTTCTATAATATTAATGGAGGAGAACAAATTGAAAATAAAACAAATTCTTGTTATAATGAAATTGAAGTTAATAAAGTTATTGATATATTAAATAATATTCAAAATAAAATTAATGATAAATCAATAGGTATAATAACTCCTTATGATTCACAGAAAAATAAAATTAAAAAAGCACTTTTTGATAAGAACATTAATAATAATAATATTATTGTAGATACAATTGATGGTTTTCAAGGAATGGAAAGAGATATTATTATTGTTTCTTTAGTTAGAAGTAATAATTATGGAAGAATTGGATTTGTTAATGATAATAGAAGAGTTAATGTTTTATTGACTAGAGCTAAATATTGTTTAATTGTCATTGGAGATGAAAATTGCTTAAAAAGTAGTGGTATTTGGAAAAAATGGATTGAGTTTGTTTATCAGAAAAATCTTAAGTTTTAGTATTAATATATTTTTTATTTATTTTATAAAGTCCAATTGTCATTTTTTTATTTTATTGTTTTTTTTTTTAAAACTAATTGGAATTAAATTAAAGATGAAACTCATTTTAAGTATAATTTCCTTCTTTTAAAAAATGAAAGAAAAAACAAGAAAAAAAAAACAATAAATCACTTACAAATATTACATAAAATAGGATTTTCAATTTTTTTATAATCATCTTTTTTAATTTGAAAACTTCTTGTTCTCAATCCCCCATTGAAAGAAATATAATCATAATTCAAATTATTAAAAATTTCTTGATCACAATAAGTTTGTAAACCAAAAATAGAACCAAAAGGAGGAACAGCACCTTGAATACAATGAGTTAAATTAGATAATTCTTCTTTAGTAGCAAATCTTAAACAATCAGTTTTTAAAAGTTTTTTTGCAGGTCTACTTTGAAATTTCTTATTTGCTGGAATTACAACTTCTACAAATCCATCATCTATTTTTATTATCATTGCCTTAGCTCCTGTCTCTAAAGGTGTTCCTCTTATTTTTGCCACTTCTTCACTTGTTTTTGCAGATGAGTGTATCATGTGGTTGTATTTTATTTTGTTGTCATCAAATAATTTTTTTAACTTTATATATGTTGTCTCATCCTCTTCTTCTTCATTTGGATTTGTTTGGGATGGAATTTGTTCCATTTTTTTTTAATTCTGTTTAAAAATAAAAAAAATAATTTTTTAAGAGTTTTTGAAAGTTTATAATAGAATTTTATTAAGCAGTTATTTTGTTTTACAGGTAATAATTTAATATATGTTAAGAATCATAGAAGAAAATAAATAAAAGAAAACTTTATTTCAATAAAAGTAAAAAATTTAATAAAAATAATGGTGGAAAAAGAAATAAATTAATTAATATCATAGAATGTTTGAATTTTTTTAGAAAAAAAAAGATATAATAATAAGATTTTTAGATTTGGAAAATCTAATAATCAATATAGAAGAATAAACTACTATAACAAAGGAAATTATAATAGAAATAAGAAAAGAAGATTTAACAACAATTATAGAAATCTCATATTTAATGATAATCCAAATTTTTAAATGAACCTCAAAAAGAAAAAGGGAAGTTAAACCTGAAAATTCTATTATTATTGATATGAATGAATCTATAAATAATATTAATAATATTCTAAAAATATAATCATGAAGAAACCAAAGTGAAAAATGATGATAAGTATTAAAACAATTATATAATTATCTATAAGAATTAAAAATGATAGATATATAGTTTTTGCGGATCTAGATACTTATTTCATATGCAGAACTATCGTTAAGATTAAAAGCAAAATATGAATATGAATATATCTCAACAAAAAATTAACAATTTATGATAAAGTAATTAATGAAGTAGTAATAGATTTATAACTCAACTTAAAATATTTAGGAGAAAAAGAAGGATATAATATCAACGATAGATTTGAGAATAGCTTAAAAAATAGAATATATAGTAGGAATGTAGATAATGATTTTCTTTTATTTAAATTTATGTCGCATAGAGGATAATTGAGGATAGATGTTTTTGATAAATGTTCTATGTAATACAGAAATTAATACAAAATATGTTATTAATATATTATTAAGAATTGAAGAATTAAAAGAGAAAAGAGATAAATTAATGAATTTCCTTTAAAATTCATGAAAAAATTATCTATAATTCTAAGAATTATTTTAATAAAAAAGAAAAAAGATGATAAATCAATAAGATTAATTAAGAGATTTACTAAAGATAAGTATTATAAATATTGAAAAACAAAAACTAAAATGGGAATTAACAGGATTTCTTTCTTTTATTTAATATTAAAAAATGGTTGACTTACTAGACAATAAAATTCTTTAAAATATATTCAAAAATATATGATTATTTTTGTATTAATGATTGATTAAATCTATAGAAAAACATACAATCAATATATCTCAATTTCCTTTTTTAAAAACAAATTTCTATGAACAAAAAGAAAGAAAAGAAAAGATAATATATCAATTAATTAAATCATCAAAACATTTATAAGAAAGAAAAATTTTTTATTAGGTCAATTAATTAAAATTCCATATAATATGTTTCTTTAGAATGAATAAATTAAGAAAAACATAAAAGAAAAAAGGATAAATTAATCAAAAATTAATTAAATATTAAGAATATCTTCTCCAATTAAATCACATATAGTAGAAAGAATACTTTCATCATCATTATTTTTAAAAGCTTCAATTACTTTTTCATTTTTATAATATTTTATTATTTTTTTTTTTAATAATTCATCATCCCATCCTGAATTAGAAAGACCATAATCTTCTTCTAATTTTTCTTTAATTTTTACAAATGTTTTGTCATTCAACAAATAATTGACGTTATTTGGAATTTTCTTTTGTATTTCATTATTATTTTGATTATTAGAATATTGATTAATATTATCAGAATAAATTTTTTGATTTTTTTCTCTAACATTTTTTATTTGATCGCTTGGATTAAATGAAATATAAGAAGATTTGTTGATTAAATTATCAAAAGATTTTAGAACATTTAATTTGTATATATATTCATTTTGTTTAATTTCACTTTCTTTATTTGGAATTAATAATTTCAAACAAAGAATATATTGTGAATTTTCATTTTTTATTTTACTAAAACTTATTATTATTTTGATACTTAATTTTTGTTTTGGTAGTATTTCATTATTTTTATTTATAATTGTTTTTACTTCTAATATATTGTTTTCTGAGCTTCCTATTATGAAAGTATTCTTTGGCCAAGGTAATGTTCCATTATTTGATAATGTTAAATTTATTGTTTGAGATTTTAATTCATGTAATTCATTATAATTTTTTGTTAATTCAATTCCTTCCTCTTCAAAATTACATCCATAAAACTCATTTATTATTTGGAAATTACTATTATTTTCTTTATCTTCATTATTTGAATTATTAAAATTGTGATTGTATTGATTAATTACACGCTTTTGTAAATCATCGGGTCTGGGAGTTTTAATTGGTCTGACATTTACATTTTGATCATTTTTATTATCTTTTGAATCGATTTTTCTGTTGTTGTTATATTTTTCATTTTCTTGTAAATTTAAATCTTCATCATTTTCAATTGGAAAATCATTTCTTTGTATATTTTCCAACGGTAATTTAGGAATTATTTTATTATTATTTTCATTTTGAATATTTTTTTGAATAGCATCAAATTTTTCATTTAAGTTTTTCATTTGCATTTCTAAATTAGAATATTTTTGAGTATTCAAATTAATATTCTCTTTTAAACTTTTTTGGATATTTTCTAAAGTATTATTTATTTGAGAAACATTACTGAAATCATTATTAGTCTGAAAAGTTGTTTGTTGAATTGAAGATAAAGTTTGATTTATAGATTCTTTAAAAGATTCATTGTCTGACTTAATATTTTGAACTGTTTGATCCATAAGTATTAAAAAACTTTTTACTTCATTTATAGATTTTTTAAAAATTGATTTCAGTGATTTTTCCAATTGCTGATTTTCTTTTTGTACTTGTTCAATAAGAAATGTTCTAAATTTTTCATTTTCTTCCTGTATTTTAGAATAATCAATTTGATTTAAATTTAAATTTGTATTGATATTATTGATATTATTTACATTCTCATTTTTATTTTTTTGTTTTTTATTTTCTTCTAAATTTTCATTTTTTATTTTATTTTTTTTTTTATTTTCTTCTTTTATTATTTTATTTTGTTTTTTATTTTCTTCCAGATTCTCATTTTTTATATTATTTTGTTCTTTGTTTTTTTCTAAATTTTCATTTATATTTTTGTCTTCTTTGTTTTCTTCTGGAGGGATTATATTTGACATTTGAATTATTTCATTTGAAATACCTTCCTTTTTTTTGTTTTTGTTTTTTTTTTCTCCTTCTTTAGAATATAAAATATATATTATTTGATTATTGTCATCAGGATTTAAATTCTCTTTAAAATCAATTTCGTTGTCTATATCTATTTTATCACCAACATCATCTAATATTTTTATTTTTAAAGATTTTTTTTCTTCTTCATTCATTTCAAAATCTGTATAACATTTATTTAAAAATTCTTCATAGTTTTCTATCTTTTTAAATTGTGTTTCTTTTTCAAAATATTTAACTATTATTTTGGTGTCACTCATTTTTAAATAATTATATTTTTATTAAACTATTTTAAAGATTAAAAATATAATTTAAACTAATAAATTAAATAAAATTTCTGCTTTATAAATTTATTGTTGTTTTTAATTAAATAAACTTATTAAATATCTATTTATCATAAATAAAACATTCTTTATTATCTAAATTAAATTCAATAACGTTATTCTTATTATCAATTAAAAGAAGATAATTATTTTGAATACAATTAACATTATTATTAAAACTACCATTAAAACCTAATGTTTCATTTCCAATTTCAACTAAAAATTTTTTTTTCATGAATTTTTTAATTTTTTTTAAATTTTTATTTTTTTTGTTTGGAACTTCAATAGAATAAAGTAGTTCAATTTTAT
>JAEEGK010027867.1_pt1 | contig 11377 bp, 3 predicted proteins | sample 8958771 | NCBI WGS metagenome assembly JAEEGK01 (sample SAMN16246547, study PRJNA631951) | gut metagenome | biome: gut microbiome; feature: rumen; material: SC-attached | host: Bos | place: Iran: Karaj | collected 2018-10 | reverse complement strand
ATTTTTGGTATTCAAATTATTTTTTTAAAGGTCAGTTTTTCCTATAAAATAAAAGATTTTTCAATCAGATAAAGTAATAATTGTTAAAATTTGATTATTTAAATAAAGTAGTCTTTTACGAAATGGATGAAAAAATGTCGGTAGGGGGTCCTGTCGGCAGACGCCTACAAGGAAATTTTTTCAGCCATTTCGGTTATTTTAGGTTTTGCTCATATGCTTTATTTGATTTTTTTATTTTTTTTGAAATAACAAATTGATTTATTTATTTTTTATTGATAAGGGAATTATTTTGTTTTTTTTATGATTTTTGTGTTTTGGTGAATTTTGAAAATTATAATACATCCCAGGTTTGGGGCAATGGGCAATGGATGGAATAGTGAATATAATCTTAAGGAAGATGAAAGGTTGAATTATCGTTGAAGTGTTTTTGATTTGGAACAGTTAATTAATTTATTTTTTGAAAACAATTTATTGACTTATCATTTTTAACAAGAAATGGTCCAAATGGAAGAAAAATTGTTCGTGGACGCGGACAAGAAACCCTACTGACATTTTTTCATCCACTATCGTTTTTTTAACATAAAAATAATTTTCATTTTCAAAAGAAAATGCTATAATTAAATATTCATATTATTACAAAAAATACTATTTTTTCATTCATATGTTCAAATTCAATAAAAAAAATTTATGATTAAACCAATAAATCATAAATGATGAATCATCAATTTTCCAAATATAAAAAACATTAATTATTCATTCTAAAACCATTTTTTAATCCCAAAAAACTTCAAATAAAATCCTTCTTTAAATAAATGAAGTTCAAACTACAATCTTATAAGATTAATTTCCTAATATTAGATTTAGTTAATTATTTATTAGTAACATTTTATATTGATGATTTTTGTTAACATGATGATTTTTTAAGAATATTAATAAATATTATGATGAGCTTTTTGATATTTTTCTATTCAACATACAGAAATTTTTTAGTTATTAATCATTATTTTAATCTAGATATTTGATTATTTGAGAATTCCAATAGATTAATATATTTTATTATATCTTTATAAAAATTATTAATACATAATTCAAAAAATAAAAAAATAAATAGAAGATATTTGTTTTTCCCACTTCATATTCTCTACCAATATTACTTTTGTTTTTAACATTTTTTTATTTTTTATATAAATAATTATGATTAAAAGATATAGTATGAATTCTTTTATTTAAGGTAATTAATTTTCATTTAAAATATCTATAATATCATTAATTTGTTCATTTTATATTCTTTCTATTCTCATAAAATATCATTATGTCTAACTTTTTTACAATCATTTTCATTAAAAGCTCCATTAAATATATTTTTGTTTATATTTTTCATTAAATTTTCATTTTTTTTGTGAAACAATATTATTCAAAATTCAATTATTTTTAACACTGAAAATGGAATTTCCCATAATATTATAAAATATCTTTTGATTCAATTAAATTAATATACTAAATTAAAAATAATTGATATGAAGTGAAATTTTAATTTGAAGTCACTTTTTCATTCAACTGGACACGGAAAATCATCACCCTTTACTTTCAAATAACAATTATTTGATTTATTATAATTAAAAACCACTTAAGCAAGAACTTTCATTTAATGAATATTCTTTTATTAAATATTCAATATGATTTAGAACTTAAAGGGGTTTATTATAGGTACATTGAGGAAAATTCATTTTTGACCCCTTCAAATTTTTCAATAGAATAATCAAAATCCTTAAATGCAAAAATCTCAAATAACTTTTCTAAAGTTTCTTTTTAGGAAATTTTGAACTTTAAAAAAGTGAAAAGAAATATTAATTTATTGGAAAATTTCCTATCTCTGATTCTTGTCTAACATATCAAAATAATATTGTATTTAATTAATTATTATCTTTTACAATCAATCAATCAGAGAAAAAATCAAAAATTAAAAATATTATTGAAAAAAAATTGATGTTATAATCATAAATTTATGAGAATGAAATTCTTCATTATGAAGAGTTAAGGGTAGTGAAAGTATATCAAAAAATTTTAAAAACCTTTTTTTAATTATTTTTTATTCTTTTTTTTAATTTCTTTATATTTTGTTAATAAAATATATTAAAATATTTACCTAAAATATTTGGAGACATGTTCATCAACATTATTTTTTTAGTATATTTTATTTGAAATCTAATATCGTTTAAAAAATTGATTTATGATATTTAAATTTTCTTATAACAGAATATCATTAAAAAAGTAGATAATTTACAAAATCTTTAAAAGGTGTTATACTTTTTACTTCACATAAAATTAATAAAATAATTGAAAGATTAATAAACATATTTTAAAATTATTTGTGTGAATATTCTTTGAAAAAATAAAATTAAATAAACAAAATAATTAAATTAGAATTATTTTTTTTATATTAAAATTAATTGATAATTCAAATATTAATGATAAAATTTATATAAACAATATAATTTCCATTTTTATAATTTTCCAAAACGAAAAAAATTTATCATCATAAAATAATTACACAATTTATAAAAGAGAATTATAAATAAAACTATTATTTAATATCTTCTTGTATTAATATTTGTTCCAATTCATTTTTCGGAATAATTTTTAACATATTTTTTTCTTCAATCATTTCATTATTTTTATGAATAATTCTTGGAATAAGAAAAATAACGGTACTTAAAATTAAAATCCATAGTAATCCTAGAGCAGAATAGATAATTGTTTTTTTAATTCTCTTAACAGTAATAATCATTTTATTTTTTAAATAAGTACTCAATTTATTTGATGAATTTTTAATGGCTTGTTCAATAATCACAGATAAATAATGGCTTTTCTCATCATTTATTATTAACATTGGATTTAAAGATTTATATTCTTCTATTAGATTCTCATCACTAGGATATAATATATTAATATGATCTGATCTATAATAAATTTCATCATAATTAAATCCTTTTTCTTTTCCTTTGTTTAAAGTTTCTTCTAAAAAATTTACTAAATAATTTATAAGTTGTAAAGAATATATTGAAATTGAATAAATACCATAATATGAAATTCCATCAGAAAAAAATTCACAAGAAAGATTATATTGATTAGTATAATTTTCAAAAAAAGGACAAATATTTCCAAATGTTATTTCATTGAATATTTCAATTTCATCTTTTTCACAATTTTTTAAAGAATTAAAAATATTATTGAAAATTTCTTGATTAAAATTTAATGTTAAATTTAATGAAGTGTGTAACACACAATAAATATTCTTTATTTGTTCATTTGTCTCCCTGTGTGCATAAAAACATAACATTGTTCTAAAATAATTAATATATTTTACTAAAAATGTTTTCTGATTTAATGTTAAAAAATAAAGTGTTGATAAATCATATACATATTTATAATTATTAATTTGATTGATAAAAAGGAAAATTAAACACACCGAAAAAATCATTATTGGAATTGTAAAATACAATAAATATCTGTCATCTGTTTTTTTTATATTACATTTTTTTAATCTTTTTTTTTTAATTGAATTTTGTTTAACATCTAAATCAAAATTAATTTTGGAATCAATTAAATGTTTAGTTTCTAATTCTTCAAATGAAGAACTTAATTCAGTAGTTTCTTTTTGAGAAATTTGAATATGTGGATTTGAAACTAAATGTTCGGGATCGTTTTTATCTTTTTGATTTAATTCAATAAAATTTTCACAATTTTTAATTGCATTCATAATATATTCTGGGTTTATTTTAAAAAAAATGTCAGCTGTTTTTTCTTGTTCTTCAATTATTTTAGAAATAATTTTTATTTGAAAATAATAAGAAGAAAAAATAACACAATAAATAAGAGAAAAAAATATTATTGTGTAATTATTTAATTGATTTCTTGATTTATTGTATTCATCTAAAAATATATCAGAAAATTCTTGTAAATCATCTAATAAAAGAGTTTCATAATTAGATAATATAAAATTAAAATCTCTTTGAGAAAAAGTAATTTCATAATCATTTAAATTCATAAAAGAATAAATTGCAAAAATAAATTCTTCTATAATATTAATGACTTTCACTTGAGTAATATTTCTTTCTAAATTTTCACTTAAACTTACCATTTTAAGAGAATAATTTTCAATTTTCAATTTATTTTCTTTTGAAATAGAATAAATATAAATATTAATTTCATCAATAAGTTGTTTGAATTGAATATAAATATCTTTTAAATTTTTTTTAGAATATTCTTTTAATTCATTTCTCGAAGAATCAAAATTAATAAAAAGTGTATTTTGTAACATAATTAATTGATAAGCATAATAAAAAGCTCTGTTTGAATTTTGCATTAAATCACTTAAAGAATTATGAATTTTAATTGTTTGATAAATTTTTGCACTTACGGTAATACAAAAAGAAAAATAAAAAACCCCGAATATAATTAAAAAAATCAAATAAAAAAGTATTATAAAAAGCCATATAAATGTATAAATATTTAATTTATGAAAATCTGTTGAATGACTTATTTCAATTGTTCCTTTATTTATTTCTCTTGTTTCGTTTGTGTTTTCTTTTTTTAAATTTGGTAAATTATCTTGAGATAAATTTTTTTGAAAAAATCTTTTTTTATTTTTTTTTAAAGATGAAGTTATGTTTTTTTCATCATATAAAATTTCTTCAACTTTAGATTTGTTCTGATACAATTTTACTTCCTCACAAGAATGTTTAGTAAAATCATATACAAAATAATATATATTTTGATAATTAATTTTATAAATACTATCATCTTGAATTTCAATTAAATTAATAATTTTGGATGAAGATTTACTTTTTTTTCCTTCTTTAGAAGGAGAAAAAGATTTAAAACTTTTACCATCATCTTTATTTATATTATTATTTTCTTCGTTAATTTCAAATTTTTTAATCTCTTCTTTATTTTCATTTTTTACTTCTTTAATTTCTTGAATATCACTGAAACCAGAATCAACTTCTGAAGAATCTAAATAACTATTATTATTATCGCTTAAAGAATTACTTTCAGAAGATGAACTATCAATATTTTCAGAATATATAGTTATTGTATCTTTGTATGATTTTGTTCTGTTTTTTCTATATCTTGGGTCTAAATATAATTTTTGAAAAAAAGTTCTGATATTATCATTTTTATCATTATAGGTTGTATTAAAATAATAATTTTTTTTACTTGGAAAATAATTGATTTCTTTTTCTAATTCAGGAATAAAATCTCCTTCAATATAAATTTTTTCAGTAAAAAATGAGTCTTTTAAAATATCATTTGTTTCTTTTTTTAAAGTTTTTCCTCGTATTAAAGGTTTTTTAACAGTTAAATGATTAAACAATTCCTTTGATATAGTATTTGAAGGATGAAATATTGTATATTCTCTTTCAACTTTTTCATCAATATAATTTAAATGAAAATAATATCCAATTAGTTTCCCATTCATTTTTATTTCTTCAACTTTCATTTTAAATCCTTTTTCATTTAATGACCATGTTATTTCTTTTTCTTGATTTATAAATTTATGTTTCATAATCGCATTTTTAATTGACATTATTTTTATGTTTTCCAAATTTTCTTGTTTATTTACAATTTTTACTATTTCATCATGAAATTCTTTAATTAATGATGAAATATCTATTGAATTACATATAAATTTACTAGTTAATTTTAATAAAAGAATTGAACTTGAAGAAAACAAATTTATTATTAATTGTTTATCTGTTATAATATGGCATTCAGTTTCTTTTTTTTTATTTGATAATAAAAGAATATCCAGTTTACATAATAAAAAACAATTATGTTCTTCATCAAATTGAATTGATGTTTCAATTGGAAATGGTTCAATATATTTTGATTTTGTTTTTAAATAATAAAATCTTTTTGTTCCTTTATAATTATAAACATCTTTAAAAGAATTTTCAAAAAATGTTATAATTTCATCATTTAGTAAAGCAGGAAATAAAATTTTAATATTTTTTCCAATTAATTCATTTGGGTAATATCCTAATTTTAATGAAAATTCTTTTGAAATTCTTTCAATTCTTCCAAAAGAATTTCTGCTTAAAGAAATTATACCAAATTGAAATTGAGAATTAGCTATAAAATCATTTTTATTTTTATATTGACTTGAAATTAAATAATCTTTATGTAAATCAGTTTTTAAATAATGTTCTGCTTGTTCTTTATCATTTAAAATATCTCTTAAATAAAATCCATATAATAAAATTATTTTTTTATCTTTTTCTTTTATATTTTCAATTTCATGAAATTTATAACGAATTTCATTAATTAATTTATGAATAACAGAACCCATTTTATTTATTAATTTAATTTCCCTATTTTGATTAGAGGATAATAATAAACTCCAAAAAGAAAAATATAATTCAGAAACATTTGTTATTAAATCTATTAAAGTATTTATTTGATATCTCATTGAAATTTCATTTTTATCAAAACGAAAATCAATTGAATCATCTTCAATTGCTTTTTTTGTTCTATAAATAAAAAATTTCTCATCAATACTTGCATATATAAAATTATTTTGTAAATCATAATTTAATTGATATAAAAGTAAATATGCTCCTTTATAATTTTTAAGATAATTTCTTAAAAGAATAAAATGAAGCATTTTTAATAATAAACTATTTTTATATAATAACATTCTTCTTTTTAAACTTTTTTCAATTATATAATATAAATTGAAGTTTTCATTTTCATCATTTAAGAAATTTTCCTCTATTTTTTTATTATACATATTATATTCTAAAAAATTTAACATTAATTCTCTGTTTAATGATTTCTTTTCAATTGATATTACAATATTTCTCACTTGAAGAAAAATCTCAAGTTCATCTAATTTTTGAGAGTTATCTCTAAAATTAATTACTTTAATTCTAAAAACATAATAATTACTTATTAATAAAAAAATAACGCAAAATAAAATGTAAAAATAAAAATATCCATTTCTTTCTTCATCTTTTAAAGTATAACCTATAAGAACAAATAATCCAGAAAAAAAGTAAACTAAACTTAAAGAATAATTAAATATTTGTCTGAAATTATCAACTCTACTATAAAAATGTTCAGTAAAAAAACTATAAAAAACAATTGTTCCTAAACTAAAAGAAAATAAAGGAATAATTGCTCTACTATTTCCTATTAAATAATCAATCCCTAAAATTAATAACATTATAGTTTTTGCCATAAAAACCATTTTTTCTGGATTTGTAATAAAATTTCTTATTATTCCTTGAATTAATTGTTCATTTTTAGAAAAAATTAAAGAAACTCCTAATAAACAAAATATAAATTCTATGATTGTAACAATTATACTTAAAATAAAAAATATTATGTGATTTGAAGAATAACATTGAATTTTATTATGAAAAATTTCATTTTCGTTTTTACAAAATATAATTGGAAAATTAACTTCTAGAAAAATTATTATAAAAAATTTTACGGAATATCATTTGGTAAAATACAAATATACTTTTCTCAATAAAATTTCTTAAAATAAAAAGTTGAATTTTACATCTTTTAATTGTATTCTTCATATATGAATCTCTTAATAATTTTAAATAAAAAATAGTTCCTGTTACTACAAACACATATGATAAAATTAAAAAAATTTCAAAAAGATAAAATTCATTTGAATAATAATTAGATAAATTTACGTAATTAATTAAATCCATTAATTTAAGAAAAATTGTTGATTTATCTTTCCAAAGTTTTAATGTCTATTAAATATTAAATTCATATTTACTTTTGAACTCATATTCATTGAAAGTAATTGTAAGAAATTTATTAAATCATAAATTATCGAACTTGTTTTTCCTATATTGTAATCATAAAATAAATAATAAAATAATTCGAGGTTTGATTTTTGAATTTTTTGATAAAAATTATCTGATTTCATTAATAATTTATAATTATTTAAAAATTTTAATTTAACATATTTTTTATTTTTTTTGGAAAAAAAACTATTTTCTAATTAATTATAAATAAATGATTTAACAATATAAATTAATGAATTTGAAAATTTATTTTTAAAATACAAAATAAAATATATTGAATCTACTTTAAGTATACTTTGTCTAAAAAATTTTAACATTAAATAAAAAATAAGCTCCCCATTTTTTCTAAATTAAATCTATGGTTTTTGATTTAAAAATTCATAGTTTTACTTTTAAATTAATTTTTTTTATTTATTTTGTTGTTTTACTTTTTTATATAAAAAAAGAATTTAAAAAATCTCTAGTTCACTTGAAAATAGGAGAAAATAGGGATATGATTTATTGTTTAAAATACATATTCATTTGAATAGATAAGATTTTTTTCTGAATTAAAGATTAAATTCCATTAAAAATAAAAAAAAAGTAAAAAAAATGTTTCAAAAAATCAATAAAAATTAAAAGACTACTTTTGATAAAATTTTAATTAAATTGAGTTAATATATTTTCCAAAGAGTCAGTATTAATACTTATTTCTGAAACATCATGATTATTATTTTTCATAGTTAAAATTTGAGTGAAAACTTCTCCTTGTTTTTCTTTAGAAATTCCAATTTCTAATTCAAAAGAATAATCTTTTCCAACATCTTTTAATTCAATTTTATAAATATTATCTTTAATATAATCTACAACTCCAATTAATTTAATAATATAATTATTAATTTTTTCCATTTTTTTAATTTTTTCAAATAAATCATTTTTAATCACTATTTTTCCATTTAAATCCTCAATATTTATATCATTACTTCCAATAAAATCATCATTATCAATAGCGAATTTAACATGTAATAAATATCCAATCGAAAATTTAATTTTTAATTTTTCAGGATTACCAACACACATAAAATTACCTAATTTAAACCAGGAAACAGTATCACATAAAACTTCAGCTTCTTCCATAGAATGAGTAGTTAATATCATATTATAATTATTTCCATTTTTACTTAATTTGTTTATATTTTTCCACATTCCTCTTCTACTTTCAGGATCAACTGCACTTGAAGGTTCATCTAATAATATTATTTTAGGTTTTCCAATTAATGCAACTGCAAATGTTAATTTTCTTTTATTTCCACCTGATAAATTTTTACATATTGTTTTTTTATAATTTTTAAGACCAAATCTTTCAATTATACTTTCTGTATTTTCAGAAACTCCTTTTAATTCTCTATAATAATTTATTGCCTGAGTAACATTTAGATAATCAAATAAAGGATTTTCTTGAGGACAATAACCTATATTTTGTCTTAAAGTTCCAAAATCTTTTTGATTATCTAAATCAAATAATGTTATATTTCCCATATCAAATAATATTTGATTTGTTATGCATTTAAATGTTGTTGATTTTCCACTTCCGTTAAATCCTAATAAACCAAATTTTTCATTTGACTCTAAACCTAAATACAAATTACGCACTGCTCTATTATTTTTACCACAACAATGGAAATATGTTTTAGATAAATTTGAAATTTTTGTAGTTAAATTTCTTCCTTTTATAGTTTTTTCTTTTTCTTTTTGAATGTAATTTTGTGATGAATTTGAATCTATTAATATTTCTTGATTACTTTCATTTACATTAATTTCGTCTTCTTTTTTAAATGAAACATAAAATAAAATCGTATTTACTATTTTTTGGATGATTCTAATTTCGAATAGAAATAATAAAATACTATAAAAGATTATTTGAATAAGGAAAACTAAAGATTTATTTATTATTATATTTTTATAATTATTCCATTTTAAATTATCTGATAAATATTCACCCATTGACATATTAAATAAAGCAATAAAAAAAGTTGTAGTTGGAATAAGATCATGTATGAAATTAAATGTAAATTTATCTGACTGAAAATAATTTAAAAAACTGCCTTTATAAACAGAGGCTGATATTCCTAGTAAAATAAAAGTACCAAAAAGCATAATTAAATTATAAAAAGAATGAGCTGAAACCTTATTATCAAAAATATAAGAAAAACAATAAGTTAATAAAACTATAGAAAAAAAGAAAGGAATTTCAAATAAAATACAATATAGATAAATTTTATTAAACCATACCAGAATTAACAAAAGGAAAATAATATAAATCAAAAATCTAATTAAATCAACTAAAATAAACCCAATCCAATAAGCAATCATATTTTCTCCTGATAAATATAATAAATGTTTAACATTATTTAATTTATCATTAATAGGAATTTCTAACATATTATTAATAAAAGAAATAAAAGAATACCAAATCATTGTAATTGATATTATAGTCATTGAAAAATCTACAAACATTTCTCCTAAAGTTTGTTTAATTCCAGAAGGAACTTGTGAAATTTCATTAAATATAGAAATTTTGATACCTGTTTCTTTTTCATAAAAAGATGATAAAATTAAATTTGTGGCTGCAATATAATATTCATTTTCTCCTGCTTGAGTAAATATTTTTATGTTAATTCCTGAAGTATTGTTTTCGAAAATTATAAAAAGTTTTTCATAGTGATATTTCATTTTTTCATAAAATAAATTGTTTATTTCTGTTACATTTAAATTTAATATTTCTTTATCAAATTTGATTTCTTCAAATTTTATTTTATTTTTCATTAAATCTTTTACAAAATATGAATTTTGAATAATATTAAAATCAAAATTATTTGTTGTATAATAAATTGGAGTTTTTGTTAGAAGGTAATTTAACTTTTGTTCTTTTGTTTTATCAACCTGTTGTATATATTGATAAATTGTTAAATAAAGAAAAACTAAACTTGAAGAAGTTATTATTTCTAAGATAAATTGTATTTTTCCTCTTGATAAAGTAATTAAATTTTTTATTATATTTGAATAAATTTGCCCAAAGAAAGAAGCTCTTTCTCTTTCTTCAAATTTTATATCTTTTTCATTAACATATATTTCTTCTTTTAATTCTCCTTTATCATTTTTAATATCTCCAACATTTAACTTAATAAACACATCTTCTAAAGAAGTTGTAGAAATAGTATAATTTTCAATCCCACATTTATCTTTATTTAATTCAATAATATTAAATAATTCATTTACTTTATCATCAAAAATTGAAAAATTAATAGAAAAAACTCCTTTAGATTCAATTTTAATTTCTGCTGAATTATCTATTTCTTTTAATTGATAAAATAATTCTTTCCTACTTTCTTTACTTGATATTTTAGAATCAATTAATATATTAATATTAAATCCACAGGGATAATTATTTTTTAAATAAGAAGAAGTTCCAGAACAAATAAATCTTCCTTCATTCATAATTCCAATTCTATCACCTAAATATTCTGCTTCATCAAGAGAATGAGTAGTTAAAATTATAATTTTCT
>JAEEGK010027866.1_pt1 | contig 11377 bp, 6 predicted proteins | sample 8958771 | NCBI WGS metagenome assembly JAEEGK01 (sample SAMN16246547, study PRJNA631951) | gut metagenome | biome: gut microbiome; feature: rumen; material: SC-attached | host: Bos | place: Iran: Karaj | collected 2018-10 | reverse complement strand
AATATTTCTTTTTTACTATTTTAAAGATTATTTTTAAATTAATATTCAAAAAAAAAAATTAATTATACTAAATCTATTTCTATGAAATTTATAAATTTTTTAATTAATTGAATAAACTTTCATATTTTTTTCAATTTTTCAATATTATTTTTAAATAAATTTATATAGTTATTGTATTAATTTTTAGAAAGGTAATATAAAATAATAATTAAAATTTAAAAAAATGGTTAATCAATATTCAAAATCCTTAACAATATAGATTATCATTTATTGTGGATTTAAAAAATTAATATTTAAATATTAAGGTTAATATCAATACATTTATTATTAACATAATTAATAAATATTTAAATAATTTAAAAATAAAATAATGAAGAAATATTAAAAAAATAATGATTATATTTATTTATATTTAGAATATTAATGAAATGTATTTACAACATAATAAAATATTTATAATATTTTCATTCCATATATCAAATAAATGATATTTCTTAAATGAAATAAAAAATATTGATGTATCACCAATATAAATAAAATTATTTATTTCTTATTTTTAATTTTCATAATAACATTTTTTTTCTTTTTATTATTCATTTCAATATTAAAACTATTTTTCTTTTTTTTATCAATAACACAATTCCCAATAATTCTATTTTTATAAAAATCAGTATATTTTCCAACTTGTCTCAATTTTTTATTTCTACTATTTTTAGAACCACTTCTATTACTTTTTTTTTCAAAGGAACTAGTTTTTAAAATACAATAATCAGAAGGTTGAAAATCACTTTTTCTTTCTTGATCAATATCAAAAGATTTCATATTTCTAACATGTTTTTCTTTTTTATTTTCAGAATTAAATGTATTTTTAGAATTAAATTTTACTAAATTTTTTTTTTTCATTATATTTGGACTTGGTGGTAATAATTTTAATAAATTTTCATTTATTTTATCATTATTTACTTTTTTTGGTATTTTATTTAAAGTTTCTTCAAAAAAATTTATTTTTTCTTTTGTCATTGTTTCATCTTTTTTTATTTCTTTTTTTTTTAAATTAAATAAACTTATTTCATTAATTTCTTTTATTTTATTTTGATTTTTAAATTGAATTTCATTATTATCTTCAAATTGAATTACTTCTTCTTCTTTATTTGATGATGAAGAAGAAATTGATAATTTAACTTGAGATGATATTGAACCATTTAAAATTGAACTTTTTTCTATGGAATTTTTATCAAAAAATGTATCATCATAATTATTATTAGTTTCAATTTTAAAATCATTTAAATTTATTTCTTGAGAATTTTTTTGAATATGAAATAATGTTTCTTCATTTTTTAATTCTTCATTATTATAAATGTAATTATTTATTTTTATATTTTTATTATCTTTTAAAACGTTATTAACATTGTTATTTTCAATTTCAAATTTTAAATTTCCATTATATAATTTATTAATATTTTCAAAATTATTTTGTTCTTTCTTTTTTTCTTTTTCTTCTTCATCAAAAATAAAATTAGCAATATCTTTTGAATGATTTATAACTAATTTTTTCTTAATAGTATTTTTTTTAATATTAGATAATTTAAGAGTATTAACTTGTGAAAAAGACATATTAATAAAATTATTTTCACTAATACTATTAGAAACATCATTAAAATTATCATAATATAAAGAAGTTTGTACAATATCATCACTTTTTTCATGAAAATTATCTTTTGATTTATTGAAATAATTACTTCTAATACCTAAAATTTTTTTTCTCTTATTTACAATATCCATTAATTCTCTTGCGCTTAAACCAAAATTTTGTCTTGGTTTTTTTATAATTTTCATTTTATTATTTTCTCTTAATGATATTGAATTATTTATTTCTTCATTTGGATATAAATTTAAACTTTTTGAATCTGCATTTGTTGTTAATCCAGTATTATTTGAATTTAAATTTTTATTTGATGAATTTGAATGATTATCTTTATTATTAATTCTTATTATATCTTTTGATTTTTTTATTGTATTTTTTTGAGAATTTGGCTCTATTATTTCAAATTCTTCTTCAAAATCATTATTGTTTAATTTTTTTGAAATATTTAAATTTATATTTTTGGATTTATTATATATTGAATTTAAATTTGTTATTGATTGTTTTATTAATTTAACTGGATTTTCATTATTAAATCTTTTTGTACATATTATTTTTTTTATTTTTTTAACGTTTTGATTTTGATTTATTACAGATTGAGAATATTGATTATTCATTTTTTTCATGTATTTTTTATTAATTTTAAATTTTTTATAATCAATAATTAATAATTAAAAGATCTGTTTATTTTTATTTTTGATTTATTTTTGAATTTTACCTTTTAATATCATTTTTTTTATATAATTTAAAAACAAAAAATGCCAATTATTTTATCTAATCAATTTAAATTTAAAATTTAAAAAATTAAATGTCTATTGAAAAAATAATATTCATTTAATTGTTTTTTATATATTTTTTCATAAATTTTTAATTAAAATATATGTCTGAATTAGAAGAATTAGAAAATAATGATGAAGAAAAAAAAGAATTAAAAGTAGAAAACAATAAAAAAGAAAAAAATGAAAAATTAACTAATGATAATAATATAAAATTTAATGATAATAAATTAGTTTTAACAAATGAAATTAAATTTGAATTTGAAAAATCCAATAATAATATAATAATTAATAAAAACAAAAGTAATACATCTTCAATAATATCAGAAATAAATTCAACAATGGATATTCTATCAAAGGAACTTAATTCTCAAATTTCTTTAAGAAAAATAGAAAAAGAAAATAATGAAAATAATGAAATAAGAGATTTGATATATAAGATAAATAAATATTCAGAAATTCCTCAAAGTTTAATATTAAATAATTATGAATCATCAAAAGAATTTAAGGAAATAGGAGTTCAATCAGAAGAAGATTTAAATAATACTAATAATATAAATAATTATTTATTTAAAGAAAAATCAATTCCAATAAATAATAATTCATTTAATTATTTTAAAAGAAGAAGTAAATCAATAAATTATAATGATGAACAAATCAAAATGAATATAAATCAAAATGATTATAATAATAAAAATAAAGATTTTTTAAATATTTCACCATATAGTACTCAAAATACAAATAAAAATTTTTATTTTAATAATAATAATGAATTTAATTCTCATTTCAATTTGAATAATCATTCAAATATTATAAATTATAGAAATAATTATAATAATATAACTCCAAATTATCAAAATAGATTAAGTAATAATTTATATAAAAGAGAAAATTTAGAATATAAACCTAAAAATTTAAAACAAAATTATGATACTTTCAATAAAAATAAAATAAGTACAAGATTAAGAAAAATGGATGAATTATATAATATTAATAAAATAAGAAAATACCCAAAAATTTATAAACAACAACCAACTTTTTTTTCTAATAATGATAATGAAAATAAAAAATCCAAAACTTTCAGAAATGAAATGATAGGAACAAATAAAGTATATTCAAATAATTTTTTATTTCAAAATCAAAATAAACAAAAAAATTATAATATTGCAACAGCAATGGAAGAATTATTAAATAAAAATAATTATTAAACTATTTTTTTATAAATAAAAAAATAAAATTCTTCAACATAAAAAAGTGATTATTTCATTAAAAAAATAAAAAAAAATAATAAAATAAAAAAAATGAATATATTCAAAAATTTAAATATAACTCGTCCATATAAAGAAGAAAAAATAATAATAAACAAAAAACTCTTATCAATATATAAAAAACCAATAGAACAGAGAACAAATAAAGATAATGAAACATTATATAACACATTTGAAGAACTACCATTTTTTTTAAAATTATTAGAAACAAATTTAAACGGTGATTTAATGTTAAAAACAATAGTTCAAAGAATAGTATTTAGAATATTAAAAGTAGGAGATTCAGTTTATAGAATAAGAGATCAAATTTCAACAATGTGTTTTGTAATAGAAGGTAAAATAATTGTATATAAACCTCCAAAAAAATATGCTTTAAAAAAAACTCAAAAAAGTAATACTCAAAGATTAGGTTTTATTGATAAAATTGTTTATGCTTTTAAAAATTCACTTTCTGCTCAAATTAATAAAAATCCAGATTTTTATGTTAATAAAGGAAATCAATATGGAATGGAAGATATTAAAAAAGGAAAAAGAGAAGTTTTATCAGAAGCTATTACTAATATTTGTGTTATTGGTGAGATTTCTTTAAATGATTATTTTTTAATTTTTGAAAAAACTGAAATTTTAGAAAAAACTGATGTTTTAGATTTATTTAGAAATTTGAAAATTTTTGAAAAATGTCATAATGATTTTTTGTTACTTTTTTATGATAAAATTATTAAGAAAAGATATAAAAAAAATGATTTTGTTTGTAGAAGAGGAGATAAATTTGATAAAATATTTATTATTAGAACAGGTAATTTTCAATTATTTTTTAATTCACACGTTAAATTTAAAAATGAATATGATTTAAATTCTTTTGAAAATAAAAAGATAATTGCAAGTGGAAATACTGCAAAAATTTTAAATATAGAATTAAATGATATATATAAAGATAGTTTTGAATATAGATTATTAAATAATGGAACTGGAGAAGTTATAGGAGATATTGAATATATTAATAAATTACCAACTTATTTATTTAATTTACAAAGTATTATTGAAAATTCTCAAATTTTAGAAATTCCAATTGAAGAATTTGAAGGAATAATGACAAAAAGATTTAAATTAAATTTTATTAGAGAAACACAACCAAAAATTGATTTTTATCAAAATAGAATAAATGAATTAAAAAAAGTAAATAGAAAATTAGAAGTTAATCAAAATCCATTTAGATCAGTAATTCTTAATAAAATTAAAATAAATAAAGGAAGAATGATTGAAAAATTAGAAAAAATGGAACAATTAAAATATCATTCAAATAAAGTAAAAATGAAGAAATTATATATTAAAAATGATATTTGTTTAAAAAATGAATTAAATTATAATAATAATAATAGATATTTAACAACTTTTCCTAGTACTGTTGATTCTAATAAATCAAGATTTAAATCTGCTTCTCCTAATTTAAAAAAAAATGAATTTCAATCTCATATTACTAAAAATGATACTTCAAGATTCAAAAGTCCAAAATTTAAACTTACAGTTACTGTTTATTCAAATAAAAATAAGCCAGAGAAATCAAAACCTGTTTTATTATCTGAAAATCTTGAAAAAAAAATTAAAAAAAAATATGAAGATTTTAAAAAAAATAATCAAAATAACAGTAGAAATTCTAAGAATACTTTAATTTTTGCTGAACATAAAAGATATTATTCTCAATGTTTTGAAATAAATAAAAATTTCTATTTACATAATAATACAAGTATCTTAAAAAAAGAATTAAATGATATATTTATGAAATTACATGATTAATTTATATTTTTGGGTATTTTAATATTGTTTATAAATAATAAATATAATTTTTTTAATGAGAAAGGTGTTATTTTAATAATTCTTTTTAAATATATTTTAAATATTTATATTTTTTTCTAATTTTTATAAGTATAAAATTAAATTTTATAAAATGTTATTTTAAATGATGTAAAAAATAAAAAAAATGGGAGCATGTGTCTCAATAAAAAATACTAATGATAAAAATATAAAAAACTTTGAATCAAAAAGTCCAAAAGTAAATAATGAACTTCCAAAATTAAAAAGGAGACCAAGATTATATTCAGAATCAATAAATCATCCAACTTTAGATAAATTAAATAATGATAATAATGAAAATAAATTAAATAATCATTTAATATATAGAAAAGAAAATTCAATAATTTCACAAAGAAGACAATCATTGAAATATTGTAATGAATTTAAAAATAATTATCAAAGTAATAATAGATTATTAATGCATCTTGCCAATTCTTTATCAAGAAATTTAGTTGAACAAAATAATTTTGATTATTTTAAACCAGAATTTATAATTGATTGGAAAATTGTAAAAAATGAAAAAACAAATGTTTATATGTGGAAAAATTTTGGTAAAATTCCACTTACAAATGATTTAATTAATCAAATATCAAATTTATCTTTTGAAGAAATATCAAATTGTGATTGTTTTTATAAAAAAAGAATATATTTTTTTTATTATATAAAAAATAATATTATTAATGAAAATTTTAAAAATGAAAATCCAATTTTAATAATAAATAGAAAAAATATTTTAGAAGAGTCATTTAATCAATTTATAACAACTAAAGAATTAAATTTAAAAGAACCAATTAAAATTCATTTTGTTGATGAAGTTGCACATGATGCAGGAGGAGTTTATAGAGAATGGTATACTAGTTTATATAAAGAATTTTTTTCTGAAAAAAATAAATTTTTTATTGAAAATAATAATAATTGTATTATTAAAGGAACATATTTAATTTATCCTAAATATAAAAATATGAATTATGATTATTATGAATTTTTTGGAAAAATTGGAGCAAAGGCTTTAATTGATAATTTAAATATTTCTCAAATTTTAAATAGAGTTATTATTAAATATTTATTAAAAGAAAAAGTTGATTTATTTGATATTCAATTTTATGATCTTGATTTATATAATTCTTTAAAAACAATTTATGAAAATGAAAATATTGATTCTAATGAAAGTTTAAAAGACTTAAAATTTGTTTGGAATATTAAAGATGAAAATGGTAATTTTAATGAAATTGAATTAATACCAAATGGAAATAATATTAATTTAAATAATGAAAATAAAAATTTATTTATTGAAAAAGTGATTTATTATGAAACTTTATATAAATATGAAGAACAAATAGAAAGAATAAGAAAAGGATTTTGTGATTTATTAGGAAATAAAATTTGTAAAATTTTCAAACCAGAAGATTTTAATTTTTTAATTTCAGGACAAAATGAAATTGATTTAGAAGATTGGAAAAAAAATACAATATATAAAGGATTTTATAATGAAAATCATCATACAATAAAATTATTTTGGGAAATATTATCTGAATTAAGTAAAGATGAATTATTTAATTTTTATCATTTTTGTACTAGTTCAATTCATGTTCCAATTGATGGTTTTAATTCTTTAAAAGGTGTAAATAATAAAATACAAAAATTTACAATTGAACCAAAATTATCTTTAATTTTAAATGAAGATAATAATAATGATTATAAATTAATAGAAGCGAAAACTTGTTTTAATAGAATTTTTCTTCCTGAATATTCAAATAAAAATGAAATGAAAAAAGCTTTTGATATTATTTTAGGTAATGATACATCATTTTTTGGATTAGAGTAAAATGTAAATATAAATTTATATATTTATTATTAAAGGTATTCAATTTTATATAGAAAATTCTTATGAATAAAATATTAATCAATTGAAATATATATTTATTTATAAAAATAAAAATATGTAATTTTATATAAATATTTTATAATATAAGATAAAAATGTTAAAAAAAAGTATCACAAAAAAAATAAAATATTTCTAAAAAAATTAGAAAAAATAAAAAAAAATAAAAAAAATATAATAAATCAATTAGAATAAAAAATATGGAAATTCAACCAAAAAGAAGTAGATTTAAAAAAATAACTGAAAAATATAAAACAGATAATGTATTAGACATAATTGACATTGCTGATACACTTTCAAAAAATCGTTCTATTCCAAAAGTACCACTTGATAAATTTATATATGAAAGAAATATAAAAGATCCAAATGATTTATCATATCAAAGAAGAGATAGTATAAAAATTTCTCAAATTTTAAAAAATAGAAATAGTAAAGAAAATATAAATTTTGATAAATTAAATAAAAATCCATTTAATATAAATTTCAATAAATTAACTTTAGATTTTCCAAATGGTTATTCAATTCCATTTACAAAAGCATATTTTCCAATTGATATTATTGGTTCAGGTTCATTTGGTTTAGTAATAAGTGCAATTGATTTAGAAAATAAAGAAAAATTAGCAATTAAAATAGTAGATAAAACAGAAAATAATATTTTTGATTTAAAAATATTAAATAATGAAGTAAATATATTAAAAAAATTAGATAATCCAAGAATATTAAATGTATATGAAGTATTAGACACACCAAAATATTTTTATATTTTTATGGAATTAATTGAAGGAGGTTCATTAAAAGATTTAATAATAAGAAGATATATAAATAAAAAAGAAGATTATTTATTTAAAGATTCAGAATGTTCAATTATAATAAAAGGAATTTTAGAAGCAGTAGAATTTCTTCATCAAAATAATATAATTCATAGAGATTTAAAACCAGAAAATATAATGTTTAAAAAAAAAGATTCTTTAGATTCAATTATATTATGTGATTTTGGTTTAGCATATCATTTAGATAATAATATATTAGAAAAATTAATTCAAGGAACATGTGGAACAACTTTATATATGGCACCAGAAATAATAGAAAAAAGAAAATATGATTATTTAGTTGATTTATTCTCAATTGGAATTATTTTATATGTTTTAGCATCAGGTGGAAAACATCCTATTTATAAAAAGAAAATGACACATGATGAATATATAAAAGAATTAAATTCTTTAAAATTAAATAAAGATAAAAATTTTGATTTTCCTTCATATATGCCTTTATTAGCAAGAAATTTATTTTTAAAATTATGTAAATTTGAACCATTTTTTAGATATAGTACATTTAAAGCTTTAAAACATCCTTGGATTACTAGAAGTGAAAAAGGACAAATTCCATTAACTCTTGTTGATGAATATGAAAAAAGTGATAAAATTAATCAATTTAAAGCAATTTTAACTATTCCTATGTTATTTGAAACTTTTAAAAATATTTTACATTTGAAAATTAAACACAAAAAAGATGATAATAATGAAAGTATACTTAAATTACTTAATAATGATAATTATGAACATAAAAAAATTGTTTCTTCGAGAAATGGTTTAAAATCAGTTAATTTTGTGTTTCAACCTAATCAAATTAAACAAAATTATACTAATTATAAAAAAAATACTCCTAATACAAATAAAGCTAAAAGTGATAATTTTAATAATAATGATTTTGATAATGAATCAAGTAATGAAACAAGTCAAATTTCAAATTCACAAAATAAACAAAAAATATTTTTAAAAACACATTCTAGTATTGGAAGTAATCTTAATAATCATATTAGTCATACTAATAATAATAGTAATAATAATATTTTACAAAATTCAAATTCAAAAAGAAAATTTGGGAATAATCAAAAAAGAAATACTCCAAAATTAAGAGAACTTTCTAATAATAAAACTAATCAAACTCATGGAAGAGTTAATTTTGATCATAAAATTAATATTACTCCTTCTAATAAAAGTGTTGGAAAGATTAAAAATAATAAAGGAAGTAAAAATAAATTTTAAATCCCATTAATATTCAATTTTTAATTATGTTATTTGTTATTTATATTATTGCTTAATTGTTTATTTTTATTTTTTTTATTATTAATAAGCATTTTTTTAAATTGTTTATTAAGGGTTTTGAATTTAAAAATATTAAATTTATTATTATGGAAATAAAAAAACAAGACAATTTTTGTATTATATCATTCAATTAAATAACAATATTAAATTATATTTTATTTATTTAAATCTAATTAATTAAATTTAAATATTTAAATAATTAATATTAAAAAGAGAAATACAATTAATATTTATTTTTATTTATAAATAAAAGCTCAAAAATTCTTATTTAATATTCATATTTCTAAATCCCATATTGATAATTAAATATACATTTAATTAAAATAATAACTTTTTTTATAACTAATATATTATAATATTAAAAACAATTTATAACAACATAAAATTTTTAATTAATAAATATATATATATAACTTATTATTTTTATAATAAAAATAATAATAATTAATTAATTTTCATAACTTGTATTTTATAATCATTTTTTAACTCATGTTGATATAAAAAATCTTCATCTTTAATTTCCATTCCTGAAAAAAACAATCTAATATTACAATTCTTATTAAACTTAGCTTCATTAATAAAAACATTTTTTAATTCTTTTCCAGTTCTATGATTAGAAATTCTAATTTTTAAATTAATATTATTACTAACTTCAAAAAGTATAATATCAATAGTTTCTTCATCATATTTTTCTTTTTCACTTAAACTTTTTTCAAAATAAGGATCATTAATACAATAATTAGGAATATAATAATCATTCCCATAAGAATCAATTAAATGATTAATACAACCATCATAACATTTAATATTATATTTTGTTAAAAGTATATTTGCTCTATATTCATCATAAATACAAGCTTGTTGAATTATTTGCCAAATATTATTAATTTGACATTTATTATTCCAAAATTTATCTCTTTCTTTTGTTAATTCATCTATTTTTAAATCACATTTATATCCTTTCATTCTTTTAATTCCTAATCCAATATATATATCTTCTTTTATTTCTTTCATATCTTCGAAATTTATTCCTATTTGGTCATTTTTTTTTTCAACATTATTGATATTAATGAAATTAATTCCTTTATTTATACCCCAATTATTATTTCCCATTTTAATTTTATTGATTTTTATTTTAATATTTTTATTTAAAAAATGGGAAATTATGAAAATAACTTTATTAACAAGATGGATGAAGTTAAAGATAAAATAGTAATATTGTTAGGGAAAACAGGTACAGGCAAAAGTTCTTTTATTAATTGTATCACAAATAACAACAATTGTGAAATAGGAAAATCTGGTAAAGCATGCACCAAAAAAATTGTTCAATCAGATATAATAAATGATGGTTATAATTTTTATTTTGTAGATACACCTGGTTTAGATGATGGTGATGGGGATAAAGAAAACATTGATAAATTACACAATATCAAAAAAAAGTATCCAAGAATTAATGTAATGATAATTTGTCTTCATTTTGATGATCTACGATTAACTAATTCTTTAAAACAAATATTGATTCAATTTATGGAAATTTTCCCATGTGCTGATTTTTGGAACCATATTTTAATTTTAAGAACTCATGCAGAAAGAAGCAAAAAATTTGAAAAAAAGAAAAATGAAATAAAAGGTAAACTTCTTACATCAATTCATGATGATAAAGATTTGAATAATTATATGAAAAAAAATAATATTAATTTACCTGCAAATTTAAAAGAATTTTTTGTAGATTCAGATAAAGAAGATTTAGATGAATATACTATAAATGAATATCAAAATATTCTAAACGAAATAAAAAATATTTATCCGATATATAAAAATGTTACCGAAGAAATAAAAGAATATATTAATGA
>JAEEGK012243093.1_pt1 | contig 11378 bp, 8 predicted proteins | sample 8958771 | NCBI WGS metagenome assembly JAEEGK01 (sample SAMN16246547, study PRJNA631951) | gut metagenome | biome: gut microbiome; feature: rumen; material: SC-attached | host: Bos | place: Iran: Karaj | collected 2018-10 | reverse complement strand
GGCGTATTATTAATAAACTGTATAAGTTAGCGTGAAATCCATTCCCATATCAGCGAGAATTAAAATTTCTTCTAATTCATCATAGAATGAATCATCTATTTTCTTCTTAGAGTTAATTAAATCTCTAAGTGCGCCAAAAGAATACTCTTTAGAGGATTTAACTCCAAGAGCCATCTTTTTATCTTTTTCTTTTTCTTTCTTTGACTTAAATAAATTCTTAAAAAATCCCATATTAATTTACCGCAAATCTATTATAACATACTTGATATGATGTTTAAGTGAAAAAGTAAGCGACCTTATCGCTTACTTTCCTTTCTTATTAACTGGAAGTTTACTAATCATATAGTTACAGCCAGTATTACTAAACTCACTACAACCGTAGAATAATTTGCCTTTGTAGCCTCTCTTTTGAACTAAATGTCCTTTTCCACATTTAGGACAAATAATATCAGTTACAGTTGATTGAGATACATTTTTCTTAATATATGAACAATTTGGATAATTAGTACAAGCTTCAAATAAACCAAATTGACCATTTCTATATGCCATCTTAGCGCCACACACTGGACAAGTCTCTCCAGTATATAGTGGTTCATTACTATTATTCATTTCTTTAGTCTTTTCTATAATTAGTTTATCAACCATATCATAGAAATTTTCTACGTATTCAGTCTTGTCTCTTTCACCTTGAGCTATTTCATCAAGTTCAAGTTCCATTTGGGCAGTGAATGGGATATCAACCAATTGTAGGAAATACTTTTCAAGGAATTCTAAAGATGCCATACCATTTTTTTGAGGTACTAAAACATTTTTAGTTTTAACCACATATCCTTTATTTTTATTTTTAAGACCATCAATAGTTGATGAGTAAGTTGATGGACGACCAACTCCTTTTTCTTTCATGAGCTTAATGAGTTGAGCTTCAGTAAATCTCTTAGGTCCTTCGGTTTCTTTAGATTCTAATTTAATATCATTAAACTTGAATTCATCGCCTACTTGGTATTTAAATTCAATTTCTTTAGGAAGTTTAGCGTCAGATGCGACTCTATAACCTAAATCAATATATTTATCAAATTCACAAACGAATCTATTATTTGATTTATCTCTAAATTCTACTTTAGTAACTTCAATCTCAGCGTCCTTCATCATTGATTGGATAGTTCTATCATAAATTGTCTTATATACTAAATATTGATATTTAGTTAAAGATTCTTTAAGTGATTCAGGAGTTAACTTTAAGTCTACTGGACGAATAGCTTCATGAGCGCCTTGTGCGAAGTCTGATCCCTTACCTGTGTGAACATATCCAACACTTTCTGCCCCATACTTACTTACAATTAATGGCTTTAATTGTGTGAAGATGAAGTCTTTTGAGAGTCTTGTCTCATCAGTTCTCATATAAGTAATTAAGGCAATATGTTTACCATTAATATTAATACCTTCGAATAAGCTTTGAGCTTCTTTCATTGAAGTACTAGTTGAGAAGTTATGTTCCTGGTTTAAAGCTTGAAGTAGTGTAGATGTTTCAAATGGTGCTTTTGCGTATTCTTTTCTAATAGATTTAGTAATATTAGTTACTACCATTTCTTTAGAAGTTGATTCAAAGATCTTATTTGCGAGAGCTTCATCTTCTATCTTATATACTTCTTCTTTATTATCTATATATAATTTAGCTTCAAAATCTTTAGCTACAGCTTTAATAGTTGAATACTTTTGTGGAACGAAAGCATTAATTTCTTTTTCCCTGTCTGTAATCATCTTTAAAGTAGCGCTTTGGACACGTCCAGCGCTTGGTACACCTAGTCTTTTTTGTACAATATTAGATAATTTATAACCAATGATTCTATCAATTACACGTCTAGCTTCTTGACTATATACTAAATTCATGTCTAAATCACGAGGATTTTCAATAGCATGAGCTAAAGCTGATTTAGTAATTTCATTGAATTCAATTCTCTTTACTGTTTTACCTTCTAAGTTAAGAACTTCAGTTAAATGCCAGCTTATAGCTTCACCTTCTCTATCAAGATCGGTTGCAAGATATACTGTATCAGCATTCTTAACTGCTTCATTTAATTGCTTAACTATTTTTTGGTGAGTATCAGTAATTGTATAAATTGGTTTTAAATGATTATTAAAATCTAAACCTAAGTTATCTTTTCCAGTAGATACAAGTTCTCTTATATGGCCTACTGATGCGACTACTTTATACTCTTTTCCAAGGTATTGTTCAATTGTGTGAGTTTTGTTAGGGCTTTCTACGATTACGACTTTCATTATTTGCTCCAATTAAGAATATTAGCCCTAAAAATAAGTCAAGTCAATAAAAATGTTTAGGATATTTTTAGACCTTTATTTTAACAATAAAGGTCATTCTATCTAGTCCTGCAGAGTCCTTTAAATTGATGATTTCTGCGTCTTTATAATACTCTTTTATAAGGGTATTTAGTTCATTCTTTTTATCATATCCATGCTCAAAACCCATAATAAAATTATCCTTATTTAGGTGTTTTAAAGCATCTCTTAATATTATCCTATAAAAATATAGGCCATCCTCTCCACCAAAGAGTGCAATGTTTGGTTCATTGTTCTTCACAATATCTTCAACATACTCATGAGTCATAAGATATGGAGGGTTAGAAACTATGATATCAAATACTTCATCATCCTTTACTGCGTTAAGCATATCAGATTCAAAGAACTCAACATTCGCATCATTCATCTTAGCGTTTTCTCTTGCGACCTCAAGTGCTTCAGGAGAAATGTCTGATGCCTTAACTGTCATATTAGGTTCTTCTTTAGATAAGGCAATGGCGATGGCGCCTGAACCTGTACCGATATCATATACTTTTACCTTTTTACCTTTAAAATACTTATCGTATAATAATAAAGTATTTTGAGCGAGCTCTTCTGTCTCCCATCTTGGGATTAAGACATTCTCATTTACCTTCATCTTATATCCATAGAAATATGTATATCCTATTATATATTGAGGAGGTCTTCTTTTTACTATATATTCATCAAGGCATTCATAGAACTTTTCTTCTACTTCTTTAGGTGCCTCAGTCTTTAAATTTAAATATATTTCGGTAGGGGACATATTAGACGCAAAAAGGAGAAGACTTTTAACCGCTGTCTTCTCTAATCCTGCATCACTAGCTTTTTTCTGTCCTATAGTCATAGCTTGTGATAAGTAGCCATGGACTAGTCCTCTTTATTTTCAAGTTTTCTTTTAATTTCTTCAGAAGTTAATGCATCGATTACTGGATCAAGCTTACCTTCCATGATTCTATCAAGTTGGTTAATAGTGAAACCAATTCTATGATCAGTAACTCTATTTTGTGGATAGTTATAAGTTCTAATCTTTTCAGATCTATCACCTGTACCAATCTTAGATTGTCTTTCTTTTCCTTCTTTTGCGAGCTGTTCTTCTCTAAATCTATCAGCTAAACGTGATTGAAGAATCTTGAGGGCTTGTTCCTTATTCTTGATTTGGCTTCTTTCATCTTGGCAGATAACAATAGTTCCAGTTGGAATATGTGTTACTCTGATGGCACTGAATGATGTATTAACTCCTTGTCCTCCAGCACCATGTGAATGGAAGATATCAATTCTTACTTCATTTAAGTCAAGCACATAGTCAGTTTCTTCAGCTTCAGGAATAACTAAAACTGTAGCTGTAGATGTATGAATTCTTCCTGATGATTCAGTTACAGGGATTCTTTGTACTCTATGTACACCTGATTCATATTTAAGTTTAGAATATGCGCCAGCACCACTAATAATAAGTTCTATTTGAGAATATCCTCCTGCATCACAAGGTTCTGCGTTTGTGATAGACATAGTAAAACCATGTGAATCACAATATTTAGAATACATATCAAATAAGTCACCAGCGAAGATATTAGCTTCATCTCCTCCAGCTGCGCCTCTTATTTCCATAACGACGTTCTTATCATCGTTAGGGTCTTTTGGTACTAAGAGAATTTCAATTTCTTTTTCAAGTTCATCAATTCTCTTATTAGCATTTTCTAATTCTTCTTGAGCAAATAAAGAGATTTCTTCATCTTTATCTTGAGATAATTTCTTAAGTTCAGGAATAGAGTTTTCTAAATCTTTCCATTCCTTATAACATTTAAGAACTCTATCGTATGAAGAAAATTCACGTGAAAGTGAAGCATATTTTTTCATATCCTTCATTATTTCAGGTGATTGCATCATCTCTTCAATTTCTTTAGATCTTTTTTCAATTTGTTCTAGTCTTGTAGTTATCATAAATATATCCTATTCTTCATCTCTATCTGTGATATTGTGGAATGTTGTTGTAGGACCATGGAATAAAAGTTCAAACTTAGCAAGCATACCAGATCTGTTCTTTGCGATTGAACAGTTGATGATACGTTTAGATTTATCATCTTTTTGGTCTGGCATAACGTCTTCTTTAGGTCTATAAAGGAACATTACAATATCCGCATCTTGTTCGATAGAACCAGATTCACGAAGGTCACTTAACTTTGGTTCACCTTCTTCACCTGATCTGCTTAATTGTGATAAGGCGATTACTGGAATCTTAAGTTCACGAGCAAGTTCCTTTAATACTCTCGTAATTTCACCAATTTGTTGTGTTCTTGATTCAAATTTTTCGGCAGTTGAAAGAAGTTGTAAGTAGTCGATGATTACAAGATCAAGCTTTCCTTCTGCTTTTTTCTTTCTACATATACTTCTTACATCTTGAACAGTTGTTGAACCACTATCATCAAATAGTAAGTTTAATTCTTGAAGGTTCTTAATAGCCCAGTTTACTTTTTCCCAATCGCTTGTATCATTTAATTTACCTGTCTTAAGGTCATTAGAGTCAACTCCTGATGTTGAGGCTAAAAGTCTTAAACCTTCTTCTTCAAGACCCATTTCTAGTGAGAAGAATGCAACATATGGTTTATTACTTAATTTACATACATTAGTTGCGATATTTAACGCAAGGGCTGATTTACCAACTGATGGACGTGCAGCAAGGATGATTAATTGAGAACCTTGGAAACCAAGAGTCGCTCTATCAATTCCATCATAACCAGTTGCAAGACCGATAATTCTTCCTGCTTTCTTTTGGTTTTCAATAATCTTTTCTCTTGTAGCTTCAAGAATCTTACCAATAGATACCATATCTTTAGTAGTTCTTAAGCTAGTCGCATTGAATATAAGCTTTTCAGATTCATCTAAGAATGTTTTAGTATTATCGATACCTTCATTAGATTTCTTGATGATATCGTTACATGCGTTAATTACGGCTCTTTCAGCAGCTTTATCTTTTACTATATCTATATAATGTATAAGGTTAGTAACAGATGGAACTGAGTCAGTGAGCTCAATAATATATTCAGCGCCACCGCATTCAACTAGTTGACCTCTATCTTCAAGAAGAGATATTACAGTAGTTGAATCAATAGGTGTTTGGCTCTTATGAAGGTCAATCATCGCATTAAAAATGTGTCTATGACGTTCATAATAGAAATCATCTGTGACTAATTTATCATTTAATAGTTTAATTTGTGATTCATCGTAAAACACTGAACCAAGAACAGATTGTTCAGCGTCTTTACTAGCGAGCACTTTCATCTCAGGCATTATTTACCCTCCCCATCGATTACTTCGATGTTGAATTTAGCCATAACGTCTTTGTAAAGTCTTGCACTAGCTTGATATGTTCCAAGAGCAGTAATCTTTTCATCTGGAAGCATAATCTTTCTCTTATCAACATTAATATTCTTTTGTTCTAAGAGTGCATCAGCTATTTCTTTTGTAGATACAGAACCAAAGAGTTTACCATTTGAACCTGTCTTAACAGTTACTTTAACAGTTGTTGTTTCAAGAATATCTTTGAGTTTCTTAGCTACAGCTATTTCTTCTTCAATTCTTCTTTCTTCATTTTCTTTTTGTTCTTCAAGAGCAGCAATGTTAGAAGCATTTGCTTCGATTGCTAAGTGTCTACTTAATAGATAGTTACCAAAACCAGTTTGGACATCAATGATATCACCTTTCTTACCTTGTTTCTTAACGTCTTCGATTAAAATTACTTTCATGTATTCACCTTTTCCTCTTAAAGTATCTTTAATAGCATTCACTAACATTGAATAAACTTCACCAACGGTAGCGTTCTTAATTTGTGCACCAGCGGCGTTAAAGTGTCCACCACCATTAAGTTTTTCCATGATGATGTGAACATTAACTTTATTACTTCTTGCAGATACTGAAACAGTATCTTTTGAAATCTTACCAATAGAGAATGAAGCTTCTACATTATCAATATTAAGTAGAGCATCAGCAGTCTTTGATAACATATCTCTTTGAACTATGTCACTAGGGTCTACTATGATAGCGTAGTGATCATAGATAATTTCAGCTTTTTGAAGGAGAGATACTCTATCAGCCTGTTCTTGAACAGATTGTCTTAAATATCTCTTAGCTTCATGTGTATCAGCACCAAACTCAGTTAATTGAGCAGCAACGCTAAATGTTCTATATGTTGTATGGTTAACAAAGTTATTAGTATCAATAATTGTACCAATTAACATGATAGTCGCAACGAAGTTTGGAATTTTGATTTCAATAGGTGCGAGTTGAATAAATTCAGTGATTAATTCAACAGCACTTGATGCATTGTGATCAATATATTGTAAAGTTGGTTCGATATCTAATCTTTCAGTTAATCTATGGTGGTCAATAATAACCACTTGGTTAGCCTTATTATATACAGCTTTATCTACTGATAAGTCTTTTGAGTGATGGTCTACTATAATTAGTAGAGTTCTACCCTTAAAGAATGCATTAACTTCTTGTGGACTAATTAAGAATTGTCTTAACTTGATAAATTCATGTTCTGAGTTATCAATAATCTTCTTAACTGTTGAGTCAATTCTATTTTCATCAATTAATACCTTAGCAGGTGTTCCGCAAGCTAAAGACATTTCAAGAACACCAAGAGCTGAACCAATCGCATCCGCATCTGTATCAGTGTGTGGCATAACAATTACACTTGATGCATTCTTAATAACATTAACGAGTTGTTTAGAGAAAGCTCTTGTCTCTTGTTTAGATGTTCTTTCACTGAATTGAACATTACCACCAAAGGCTGTTTCAGTTTCACCATCATAAATAACTGCTTGATCACCACCTCTTCCTTGAGCAAGATCTAAGGCAGTTTGAGCATAATAACCTAATTGTTGATAATTATCCGATCCAATACCAACACCGACAGAAATTGAGATACCAGTACCTCTTTCTTTAGATATTTGGTCGATTGTTTCGATGATTGAGAATCTATCAGCAACGATTGAATCTAATTCTTTCTTAGTAACTACGAAAGCATGTTTTTCATCGTCTACTGATAAAGAGAATAGATTATATTTGTTTTGCCATGATTCAATAGCTGCATAATATTGACCTAAAAGGTCTGTTTTTCTTTGAAGGTTTAAATCTTCGATAGACTCTTGAGTATTATCAAGAGATAAAATCATAATTGATGGAGCTTTTAATTTAGCTTCTTCTGTAATAGTTACTTCATCAGTAACGTCTCTTAAATAAAGAGTTCTTTGGAGAATCTTAAGTTCACATCTTAATTGTTTTCCAAAGGCACTAACTACTGATGATGTCTTTTTAGTTTTAACTATTTCATTTAATTCACGTGATACAAACGCAATGTCTTTACCTATTAAAGAACTTTGAAGCATTAACTTAGCTTGAACGTTCGCAAATGTTATGATTCCTTTTTCAGAATACATAATAATACCAACAGGTAAATCTTCTTGAATATATCTTGTGTTTGCTTCAAGTGAATCAATTAACTTTTTACTCGCTTGAACTTGTTCTTTCATTTTTTGGTTATTGGCATTAACCTTTTTGATTAAACCAAGTACACATACAAGTATTACAAAAACAGAAATAAGCATTGCTGCTGGTGCAACAAAATACCAAGCAGTAATATCTTGGTGTAATACGAAGTAGTATACAATTGGGAAAGCGACGAGCATCATTAAATCAATTATGATACTGATAATTATTCTTTTTTTCATAAATAATCCTCCGCCTCTTTATATATTAATATAAATTATAATAAAAAACAATCCAAAACTACGTTGGATTGTTTAAGTTTCAAATTTTAAGTATTCAAAATACTTGAGAATTTAGGGATAATTTATATACCTAACGTAAGGTATATATGCCTTGTGTATGATTATACATTTTTGGCATAAATAAGTCAATAATTAATGTTTTATATAAATATTAATTACCGTTTCCAAGTTCTTTGCTTCTTTTAACACAAGCTAAATAACACTTCTTAACAATGTCACTAAAACCATTATTTCTTAGTTCATTTAAACCTTCAATAGTTGATCCACCTTTACTACAAACATTGTTAATCAAAGTTTCAATGTCATCACTACTATTTAATGCAAGTTCAGCTGAACCAATTATTGAGTTAAAAACAAGTCTTCTTGCATCACTCTCATTTATACCAAATTCTTTAGCACATTCAATGAAAGATTTTGCGAATTCAAATAGGTAGGCTGGCATACTTCCATTAAGAGGAATTAGTTCATCAATTTGGCTTTCTTTTACGACCAAATAATCACCAATTGATTTCACAATTTTTAGTGTTTCTAAATCTTCATCATTTTCGAATGCCACAGTAGTTACCGCTTTACCAATTAAAGCTGGGGTATTTGGCATAATTCTCACAATATTTGCTTGTTCAAATTTTTCTTTTAAATAAGAAATACTCTTCCCTGGAGCGAGTGAAATTATTGTCTTTTTGTTAAAATTTATTCCACCTAATTTACTAAAAATTTCATCATATTTTTGAGGCTTAACCGCAAGAATAATTATCAATGAATTTTCAAACAGATCTCTCTCATTTAAAGACAAATTTAACCCCATATTTTTATAGGTATTTTGAGTGTTTTCGCTAGGTGCATAAAAGGTAATTTCTTCTCTTTTATATAATCCATTTTTAAGTATTCCAGATAGGATTGATGATCCCATTTTACCCATGCCTAAGAATCCAATTTTATACATAATATTCCTCTCTTTATGGATTTATTATACTATAAAAAGCCATCCATTTGAGGATGGCTAGTTACTTATTTGTTTGTGAAAGCTTTTGTGATTAAGTTAATTTCAAATTCAGTTCCATAATTCTTATCATAGAACATATTCATTACATCAACCTTTTCACCCTTACTATTAAGATAGTAAACAGTTTCTTTATTTAGTATAAGATTTACATCTGTGAACATTCCAATTTGGCTCTTCGCATTCGTTAAAGTTGTATCATCACTAAATGTGAAACCAGGTTTACTTACCATAAGTGTTGGGAAGTTGAAATCAGTTAAATAACCTTTGTACTTCTTATCTTTTTTAAATTCTTGGTTATATTTAAGCTCAGTATTTGGAGTAATAAGTCCTGGCTCAAATATCATAATTTGATGTTGATGTCCGCAGATCATCATATCAATATCCATTTGATTTAATAAAGAAGTCATTTGAGCTTTAATTGTTTCATGGTTCTTTCTATTATTCACAAATACCATTGGAATATGACATACAGCTAAATGATAATCATAATGATCAAAATCTCTCTTAGCCAGTTCTTCTTCTAAGAACTTAACTTGTGCATCATGATATTCATCATAATATGCAGTGCCATAGTATTCCCACCAACCATCATCGTGGTCTTCACCTAAATCAAGTACTAACCCATAAACATTATTAAAATAGAAATTATAGTAGAATGATTCGCCTTTAGCTCCTACAAATTTATGTAGTTGAGATGCGTATCTTCCTTTAACTTCATGGTTTCCTCTCGCATATACCACAGGATATTCACCTTTTGTGATGTTATAAGCGATTAGATTTGTGAAGTTCGCATCGCTAAATGTATCAACCACAGAAATCATATCACCCGCAAGCACTAAGAAGTCCATATTTTCAATGAAGCTCGCAGTCTTAACTGCTGGTTTTATATTCATATGAATATCACTTAATGATAAATATTGAATTCCATCTGTAGTATCTACTGGTTTAAAGTTAATTGTTTTAGATATATCTTTTCCAAGCCATCCACCAAATGGGCCTGCATATATAGTTCTTCTTGTATGAACTGTATATTTCTTAGCCACATCAAGTTTCTCCATAGGTATTTCAATCTTGTGTACCTTTTCAAATGTCTTATTAGTACCATTATAAGAATCAGTGAATTCTTCTCCATTAACTTCTACCCAGGCAGTTGCTTCACTATTAGTTGAGAATACTACTTGATATTTGTCTTCAACCGCATATACTACTGGTTCATATGTGATTCTATTAACTGAAAAATTACATAATACTAATACTAAAGCTAAAGATGATGCGACAACCATTGAATATTTAAATATCTTATTCTCTTTAAGAGTTGTGTTTGGATAAATAAAGAGTAAGAAATATAGGAAGAATACTACCGCAACTAGACCCACACTTGTAAAGAAGTTAGGCCAAATAAATCTCATGTAATCTATTGCGCCCATCTTAATAATTACAAGCACTACTACAAAGAACACAAAAGAAATTGATAAGAACATGATGTGCATCCAGTTCTTATTAAATATCTTTTTAAGAATGATATCTGCGAGTAATATTACAAAGAATAATATACAAATAAAGATTGGAAGATTATATAAAATTACATTATCTCCACCTTTATATCCGAGTGTTGAACTGATTCCACTCCAACAAGGTCTCATAGCAAAGAACATTAGCGCATTAAAAAACGCTAATATTGTTCCAACTATTCTAATTATTCTAAAAACAGTGTTTTTCATAACTCTCCTTTTATTAAAAGCTATTTTATTACTCATATTATAACACCATTATTCTTATGAAAAAAGAGTGAGAAAAAATGAAGAGATTATAAATAATCCCTTCTTTTTTCGCCTTCTTAATTGTCTTTAAAAATACGACTTTATATAATGAAATTAATAAAAACAATTTTTGGAGGGCTATACTATGATACTAAAACAGTTAGCTAAAACAGTTAAATTATTCCCTAATTACACCGCAGTTAAAGATGAAAACTGTGCTTTTTCCTATCAAGAATTACTAGATAGATCTAAAAGAATCGCATCTAAACTTTTAAGTAATGGAATCAAAAAGGGAGACAATATCACAATCGAACTTACTAAATCGTGTGATTATATCGCATCAATCCTAGGATCATTTATGGTTGGCGCTTGCTTTGCGGCGCTAGACATCAACTATCCAGAGGAAAGACTAAACTATATTGCAGATGATTGTAAGGCAAAATTAAGATTAACTTCTGATTTCTTAAATGATATAGACAAAGAGCCTCT
>JAEEGK010027864.1_pt1 | contig 11378 bp, 7 predicted proteins | sample 8958771 | NCBI WGS metagenome assembly JAEEGK01 (sample SAMN16246547, study PRJNA631951) | gut metagenome | biome: gut microbiome; feature: rumen; material: SC-attached | host: Bos | place: Iran: Karaj | collected 2018-10 | reverse complement strand
TTATTTTGAGAATTCATCCAAAATTTAATTTCTTTAACACCTTGACATCCTTCAAAATAAGAAATTTCTTGATTTAACTTTGAATAAAAACTTTCATAAATAGTACATTTTCCTTGCATTAAAATTTTCATAATTGAATAAAAACTATCTCTAACTAAAATAATAACAACAATAAAATTAGTCCAACTAATAATAAAATAACCTTTAGAATAATATACTTCATTAAAACAATAGAAAAATATAATAAATAAAGTAGAACAAATTAAATCAGAAATTAAACTAGAAGTTAATGCATTCATATTTTCAAAATGATTATTCCATTTTTTAAGTAAATTATTACACCTTTTTAATTTATCAATAGAAACTTCATTTAAAGGTTTCCATTCTTTAAAAAATTTCCATAAATATAATTTAATTAGTAATTCAGGATGAAGAATATAATCACTGAAAATAAATAAAGCAATCATATCAATAATAATTTTAAGTACACTTAACCATTCTAAAAATTTAATAGGAGGAATTTTAATCTCATCTTCTGTAATTAAATGAAGTGCTTGTAATAACATATAAACACTTACAATTACTAAAAAAATTATACTACTTAATGCTGCAATTAATTCAATTCTAATTATTATAAAATTATTATTTGTTGAATAAATATAAGTAAATAATATTGATAAACAAGTTATTAAAAAAGATATTGTTTTAAATGTATTAAAAAATGCATCACTTATTATATGTGTATCTCCTAATAATAACGCAGTTATAAATTCTAATGATGTTAATATTATCCATGATGTAAATAAAAATACTATTATTTGAAATTCTATATTTTTTGGGAATAATTGTTTACCAAATTGAATTAATGTTTTTAATGTTATTTGAGAAAAAATATTTTCAGAATTGTAATTTGTGTTTAATGGTTTTTCTATATCTTTTGAATCTATATTAGATTCTAATGTATTTATATTTTTGTCTTTGCTTAAAGTTATTTGTACATTTTTGGAAATTGTATCATCAATCATTTTTTAATTATTGATTTTTTAAATTAAAAAAATAGTCATTCATATTAAAATTCAGAATTTCCTAATAAATATATATTATTTAAATAATTTAAAATGGAAGGATTATTAGAAAAAATGAATACAATCAATTTATTAAAGAAAAAAAGTCAAAATAAAAAAAATAATAATGATGAAAATATGATATTTACAGATGAATTAAAAAATAAATTAAATTCTAAATTCATTAATCCTAATTTTAAATCAAAACTTTCATCAATAATGACTAATTTTTCTAAAAATGAAAAGAAAAATAATATAGAAATTGATGATAATGTTTCACCTTTTATTGAAATTTTTTCAAATAAAATTAATCATATTTCAAAAAAAAGAGATTCAAATATAAAAAAAAATGAAATATTAAATATTATAGATAAACCTTTAGCTAGTTTTAAAAATGGGAAAACAATTAAAAGTAGATGTTTTTCAAATTTAAATATTTTAAAAACTAAAAATACAAATAATGATACTATTAAAAATGATTTAAATTCAAATTTCAGAGAAATTAAAAATAAAAATATTAATTTAAGTCAACCACATGTTAGTTCAAAACAAATTTTTGATGAATTTAACTTTAATAATAGTGAAAAATTTACTAAAGAAATAATTATGAAAAAGAATATTGTTAAAAGAAATCCATCTAATCATTTAAAAAAAAAAATAAATTTTTCTATAAATAATTCAAATAATATAATTGATAATATTCAAAAAATTAAATTACAATTTGGTTTATATTTATTTTTTTTATTTTTTATATAGTTTTTCAAAAAAATATATTTTACAAATTTCTTCTAATAATTTAAGTTTTAATTAATAATTTAACAAATAACTTTGTTTATATATTTAAATTAATAAACAATAAATTAAATTATTAAGCCTATTAATGATATTTAAATCATATTTCAACACAAAAATTCATTTTTAATTGAAAATAATCAAATGAAATTGCTATTTATTTAAAAAATTTATAAATTCTTTTCTTAAAATGACAATCTTTTAATTAGTTTTGAAGAGGATGAATATAAATGTTTTAAATAATTTTATTCATAATAAAGTCTATTCATTATTTTACTAAAATTTTATATTTATAATAATATTTTAAAAAATAATAATATGATAAATTATAAAATTTAAATTCAATAACTATTAATTAATTTTTTAAATTTAATTTTAAACCCACATTTTTTAAATTATTCTTATAAAATGAGTGATGAGCCTATTTCAAATATAAATTATAATTGTATAATTAAAATTTTTTTTTGATTTTTTTTATTATTATTATACTAAAGAATAACTCTTTATTACCTCATATTTACCAGTATTTTGATCAATAGCCATTTTACATAAATTAAAAGTAGTTAATTCACATTCAGGTAATTTTAATTTATTAATACAATTCATAACATTTTGTGAATTAAAAGAATAAAATCTATAACTATAGTCTTTAGGTAAAAATTTAGTATTCATCAAAGTTAAATGAACAGTAATACTATAAACGTTTTTTTCAAATTTAACATTAAATTGATTTAAATGTTCTTCCCTAATTATTTCATTATCAACTAAATTTCTAATAATTAAATCAATAATTTTACATAAACGATAATGAGAATCATCTTCAATCATTTTACCATAAATTACTTTTGTATTTTGAATATCATCAAAACATGAAAATCCATCAAAATCAAAAGTTATATTTCCTTCTGATAATTTTTTAATATCTTTTTCAAGATTATCTAATATATATATTATTTTATCTAATTTTCTTGTATTATATCCTATTTCAAATAATGCTAATGTTATATGTAATTTTTGAGGTTTTTGTAATAAATTTTCATCAAATCCTTTTGGATATTCTTTTATTAAATCTTCACAAAATTTATTATATCCTTCTATAAATTTTTCATTTTCAAAAGGTATCATTAAAAAATAATCTGGTCTTGCTTTATGATAATAGTTTTGATAATAATTTTTTTTTCTCATAATTGTTTAGAAAAATTAATATTTATTTTTTTATTAATATTATTATGAAAATGATGAATAATAATAGAGGAAATCAAAAGAAGCGTACTTCATATAGTAATAATAAAATAAATAATAATAATCAAAAATATAATAATAAAAATAATCATAATTATCCAAACAATGCTTTTAATAATAATTTTAATTCTAATAATAATAATAATTTTCAAAATATGAATAAATATATAAAGGATATTTATTCAGGTCTTTTTCAATCAAATCAAAATAATAATAATATTTTTCAAAATAATAATAATATTAATCCCAATAATAATCAAAATTCTGAAAGTATTTTCAAAAAAAATACAAATGGAATATCTAATAATAGTATATTTTCAAAATCATTCAGAACTAATAATTCTTTTAATAATTTAAGAATAAAAAATTTTGAAAATAATAACATTCAGAATTCTCAAAATAATAATATTTTTTCAAATAATATTTTTCAAGTCAATAATAATAATCAAAATAATAATAATACATTATTTCCAAATCATATTAATAATCAAAATAATAATAATATATTATTTCCAAATATTTCTAATGAACAAAATAATAATAATTTAATTATTTCTAATGGTCAAAATAACAATATTTTTAACATTAATAATAATCAAAATAATAATCATTTAAATATCTCTAATGGCCAAAATAATAATAATTTAAACTTTAATAATAATCAAAATACTAATAATTTAAATATTTCTAATGGTCAAAATAATAATATTTTTAACATCAATAATAATCAAAATAATAATCATTTAAATATCTCTAATGGCCAAAATAATAATGATTTAAACTTTAATAATAATCAAAATACTAATAATTTAAATATTTCTAATGGTCAAAATAATAGTAATATTAATAATCCAAATGATAGTTTTGCAATTAATAAAAAAACTTTTGAAGATGAAGTTAATGAAATGTTTGGACTTGAATCAATTATTTAATTTTTAAAATTAACTAGATAATTTTTTATTTTTATAAATTTAAATATAATTTCTATAAATATAATATTTAAATATTTATTTCATTTGTTTTTTCTTTTTGAATTTTTTCATCCTTTTCTCTAATTTTCAAAACTTTCTTTTCTATTTCATATTCATTTTCAATATTACTAATTAATCCTTTAGGAACTTTCATATCATTATACAATTCAATAAACTTATCAAAATTATTATTATGGAAAAATTCATATTTTTCTTTTAGTTCAGTAATTAAAAAATGTAATAATTCTTCAAATTTCATTTTCATTAAATCATCTTGGTAATGTTTTAATAAAACCAAACCAACTCTAATTATACAATCCCATCCTTCAATTATTAATAAATCAATAATTCTTAAAATAATTTTTGTATTATTACCTGATAAATTATAAGTAAATAAAGTAATAAACCAAGGAGAAATATAATAACTACTATCAACATTATTTTTTCTTAATATATAATGTAAATCAGGTAAATAAATTTGAATTAATCTTTCAAAAACATAATAATATTTTTTAATCATTTCAAATTCATTTTGAAATGATTTACCATAATTTGTTTTTGATATTAAAAAAGACATAATATCAAAAGTTTTTTTTTCATCATTTGTTAATATTAAAAAAAAACCAGCAATATAATTCATTCCTTGACAATAACCAATTGATTCATATTTATATGCAATTGCAACTAAAACATTATGTAATTTCTTTCTATTATTATCTTGTTCTTCTTCAAAAAATGTTCTTATTACATCTACTTCTATTACATCTATAATTGGTAATTTAACATTTAAAGCTTCTTTTAATATTGTTTCATATGGTATTTCATTTGGATTATAATGAAGAATATTAAAATACATTTTCATATGTTTTTCAAATTCTAAAATTTTATCATTTTTTAAAAAATATTTTTTATAAATTATTTTTTGAGTAACTTGATAAAAAGATTTATTTAACAAATTAATATTTATATAATCTTTTAATTCTAAAAATTGAAATGATGAATTTAATGTTATTAAAATATAACGTAATTTTGTATTATTCGTTGTTAAGATTTTATTATTAACAATTAAATCTTGATTATGATATAGTTTTTTTATTGGTTTTATAATTTTGTTATTTTTTATATTATACATATTTGAATTTATAAATGAAACAAAATATGATATTTGTTCACTTGGTAAATTTTCTTCTGTGGAAATTTCAACTATAATATCATTTGAACTTGGCAAATCTAAATTAAAATTTCCAAAGTGAACTAGAAAATCTTTTATTATATTAAATAATTCTAATTTTTTTATTCTTTCAATTATATTCTTTTTATCATTTTTAGAAATATTGATTTTATTTTCACCAAAATTTAGAAAATTCTTTTGTGTTAAATTTAAATTTATTTTTTTTTCTTTTATCATTTTATTTATTTCTTTCTCAACTAAAATATCAATACTTGCATTCTTTTTAAAATCAAACATTTTTTTCCAAAACAATCTATTTCTAAAATTTTCATATTTTTCACTTAATGATTTACATAAATAATATTTTGAATCTGTATCTTTATTATAATAATAAGTTTTTTCTGAAATAAACATAATAGCAAAATTTAATTCAAATAAATCTTTTTGTACTCTTGAATTCATTGCAATATCAATTAATATATCACTTAATTTATCAAATTGCATTTTATTTTCATATTTTTTAACAACTACTTTTTTAAATATTTCATTCAACATTTTATCAATAATATTCTTTGCAAAACTATCATCAATTTTAAGTTTATTTTCAAATGCAACAATTAATTTTCTATTTATATTATATGGATTATTACTAAATAAATTATTAAAAACCATTTCATCATTTTGTTCTAATTTAATTTGACTTTTTATATTATTTCCAATATAATTAATATCTAAATTAGGAATTGGAATATTATTTTGTTTAATTAATTTATTTGATGATTTAATAATACTTTCAATATTTCTTCTATATATATCATAAAGAAGAAAATCTTCTTTTATAAACCTTTGATTTGGTTTATATATATATGAAAATTTTTCTTGATACATTATCATATCTTCTTCAATTTTTACTTTTACAATATCCTCATTTCCAAAATTTGAAAGTACAAAATTCAAAGAATTTTTTTGTTCTGATAATATAGAAATAAACTTTTGGAAATTAGAATATAAAAAATATAATCTTTTTTCTTCACAATCTTTTAAACTATTAATAATAGGAAAATATTTATCATTATTAATATCATATAATTTATTGGTTTCATTTAAAATATTTTTATATTTTTGACATTCTTCAGCAGCTTCAATTCTTAATTTTGTTAATATTCCATTTTGATAATTTATATTTTGTTGATTATTATCTTGTTCCATAACTTTAATTAAAGATTTTTCTTGTGTTTCGGCTGCTTTAGAATAATCAAAATAATTATGTTTTATTATTTCACATTTTTTTTTTTGATTAATTGTAGAATTTATTATTTCTGATAATTTTGCCATTTCAGAATCTGTTTTTGATTTAAAATGTTTTTGAATATCTAAAGTAGGTTGAACTATTTGAGTTGATATTTTTTGAGATAATGAATCTAATTTTGATAAATATTTTTCAAATAATCTATAAAATTCAAAAAATTTTTTTGAAAGAGTCGAACGATTATCGAATTGGATTAAATTAGTAAAAAGTAAATTTAAAGAATCTCTTATATTCTTTGAATAAATATTAAAAGAATTTTGAATAGAATTATAAAAATTTATAAAACATGTCATTGTCATTGATGAATTATTAATATATTCAACATATGATTCATACTCTGATGATAAAGATAAAAAATCCATAATAATTTAAAAAAAAAATGAAAAATAAATAATATAAAAATTAGCATATTTATTATAAAATTATAAATTATATTTAAAAAATAAAATGGATTTAGATAAAGCACAATCATTATTAACAAATACAAATGTAAATTCAAAAATAATAACAAAACAAACATCAAATGTTTCAACAAATATTGAAAATAATATTCCAGAAAGTTTAAATTTATCATATAATATCTTTAAAGACGAAAAAAATTTAAAAAATAAAATATATGATACACCAAAATTAAAAAGAAGTCAAAGTCATAAAAGACATCATTTTAAAGTTGATATAGGAAAAATAATAAATGAAGAACAAAATGAAGATGATTCAGAAAATAGAAATTTTTTAAAATTAAAAATTATTCCTGATAAAATAATAAATGAAGTATCACCAAAAACTCAATTTTTAATAATTAATTTATTATCTGATAAATATTATACTTGGGAACAATTTGATGATAATTTAAATTTAAATAATTCAAAAGATGATGAAAATATTCAAATTGAAAATTTAGAAAGTGATAGTAATGAAAGTAGTTTTATTGAAGATTTTGAAAAAATTTTCCCACATAAAATTATGGATAGTAAAAAAAAAAGAATTAAAAAAGCAAATACAAATTATCGTAATAGTATTAGTAATTCTAATTCTGATGATATTATTTGTAATTGTTTTAATTCTATGCATAGTAATAGTTCTAATAAAGATAAAATAAAATATATTCCTACTATTTTAGGAAGAATTCTTAAAGAAGAAGCTTTGAATAACCAAATGAATAATGAGTAAAATGATAGTTTTTTAATTTATTAATTAATCCTTATTATATTTTTTTAAATGTTATAATCATATTATTATTAAATTAATATAAAATATATTTGGAAGAAAAAATTTTAAAAAAAATATTTAAGAAATAATTCCTTTTTTTATTTATTTATTTAAATTTATTAAATCAAAAATAATGAAATTAGAATTAATTATCATTTCAATTATATTTTTATTTAAAAAAACATATCAAACACTTTTATTAATTCAAAATTCAAAAAAAAGATATTGTTTTACAAAAGAAATAGTTGAAGAAGAAGATTACATAGAAGTATCATATATAATATCATCAAGTAAAAAAGAATCAATATTTGTAATGTTAACTAAAAAAAAAGAAAATAAAATATTATTTCAACAAGATAGAAAACAATCTGGAAATTATAAATCAGAAGTTTTAGAATTAGGAATTTATGAATTATGTTTTTATCCAAATACAAAATCAGATTTTTATCTTTCTTTTGAATTTTATAGTTATCAAGAAACAGGAGTTATTAAAGATTTAGCAATTGATAAAGAATTTAAAAATATGAGTTTAGGAGTACAACAATTAAAATTAGCAATAAATGAATTTGATAAAAATTTAGGATTTTTAACTGATAGAAGGTCAAGACATCATATTATTTTAACTAATATGATTGATTCTATTAAAAAATTGTCTTATATTAAAATAATTATTTTAGTTTTGTTAAGTTTGTTTCAAATTTTTATTATTCAAAGATTCTTTGGTAAAGATAAAAGAGTTACTAAATTACCTGGTGCTTTTAGTGGTGAAAAACTTTAATATAAAATATATATTTTATTTTTTTTTTGATTAAAATTATTAATACCAAAATTATTTTTAATAAAAAATGTAATTTTTTATTTTTGATTTGTTATTTATTTTTATTTATTATTTTTCTATTAAAGAATTTGTTTACTATTATTTATTCAGAATTTATTTTGTATTTTATTAAAAAGTTATATTTTTTTAGAAAAATCTTTTATAAATATATCAATGGAGAAAATTATAACAGAAAAAAAGAGTATTTTTGAAAAAATATATGAAAACATAAAACAAAATAAATTGCCTATTTTACAAGTATTTAATTTAACCGAAAATCAAAATGGAGAATTAAATAATTTATATAAGCAAATAATTCCTATAAAAAAGTTTGAAAGGAAAAAAGGAAGAAAATTAAAAAATGAAATAGTCCAAATTAGATCACATGAAAGAATTCATTCTCGTTTAAATTCAGATAATATAAAACGTAAAATTAAAACTCATTTTCATTGTTTTATAATTTCATATTTAAATTTAAAGATTAAAGAAGAATGGGGAGGATTTCAAAAATATAAATTTAAAAAAATTGATAGTGAAACTACTCAAAATATTACTATTGCCTATAATAAAATATTATTAGATACTCCAATTAAACAACTTTTAAAAAAAGTTAGTAATAAATTTAATGATCATTTATCTAATGAAAAAATTCTTTCAAAAATTCCTTCATCAAAAATTAATATTAATAAACTTTTAAATTGTTCTTATAGAGAAATGTATGAAAATTATTATTTAACATCAAGAAATGAATTATTTCAAAATGAAAAAGACAATAATTCTTTTGAAAATCATTTAGTTAAAATTAAAAATAAATTTGGTAATGAATATATGGAAAAATATAAGAAAAATGCAATAAATTTTGTTCAATTTTTTTTAAAATGTAAAGAAAGAAAAAAAAAAATAGATTCATTAAATTTTGATGATAATAGTAGCGAATCAAATTTAAATTTAATGAATTAAATATATATATTTTTACTGATTCAAATAATTTAAATTCTTTAGTTTTTGTTATTAAAGATAATTAAATTATCTTTTAATTGAATTATATATTATTAGATATATATTATATATTTTGTCCTAATTAAATGACCTTTGTATTAATTAATGGTGAAATCAAATTAATTTGAAATTACATATTATATTTATTTTGTTAAAATTAATGGTAATTTATTTCATTTTATATTGGTTGAAAAAACTTTGAGAAGTTTTGGAAACCAATTTTTATACATTCAAATAAAATGAAATAAAAATTTTAATATATTTTTTAAAATATACATAAACAAAAATGATTAATTAATTATTATATATTTATATTTGATATTTTTAAATTTTTAATTAATAATTTTTAATGATTTAAAATAATTTAAAAAATAATAATAATCATAATTATTTATTAATATAATTTTTAAAATATTTACAAATAATAAAACTATCAATATAAAGATTTTAATTAAAAAAATTTATTTATATTTTATTAATTGCTTAAATAATTAGGAGAACATATAATTGGACTATAACCTTTTGAATAATTATTCATTCCAAATAAACAAGCATAACATGTTTTTATTCTATCAATTCCATAATAATCATAAAATTCATTATTTATATTATTTCCTGTATCAACATTAGAAAAATTTTTGATTTTTTTATGTCTAATAATATTATTATTATTTTTTAAATCTAATATTGAAGTTTTTATAGGAGAATCTGAACTTAATATATTTTTTGTTGTTGAAGAAGATTTAATTTGATATTTTAAATTTGAATTTGATGAATTAATAAATCTTTCATTTCTATTTGAATTTATACTATTTATATCTAATATATCCGATAAGTTAAAATTTTTTTTTTTCAATTTTTTTTTTTTAAAATTAATTTTATTATTTATTTCATAATATCCTATATTATGTTTATTATCATTTAATAGACTCATATTTAACTTTTTTAATAAATAATCAATTATTCTTTCATTTTCATGATTTTTTTTTAATAATTGTTCATTTTCATAAAGTAAATATCCTTTATATTTATCATCATTATTATCATTTTCCTTTCTTTTTAATTCTTCTATTAATAAATTATTTTTTGTTCTTGTTTCAATTAATTCTTGATATAAATATATATTAATTTCATATAATTTTTCTATTTTTGCTTCATTTGATAATGAATCCAATTCATTTAAAGAAGAAATAAATTTATAAGTTGGTACAATTTTTTCACTTTTTATATTTTCTGGAATAATATACTTTTTTTTCTTTTTTAAACTTTTTGTTTTCTCAATTAATTTTTCCTTTATAATTTCTTTATTTTCTTTAATATTATTGTTATTTTTTTCTATTGAATCTATTGTTTTATTTTTCTCTTTTTCTGTTTTTTCTTCTGTAATTTCTTTTAATTTTTCTAATATCTTTTTGTCTTTTTTTTCTTTGGGAAAAATTGTATTGAATTGAGTAACCATAATATTATCATTTATAGGTTTAATAATATTAGTTAAATTATTTATATTTTCATTAATTTTATTATTTGAATTCATTTTTTCATTTCCTTCATAAGTATTGTTGTTTATATTCACTTTGTTGTTTTGATAATCTAATGTTTTATTAATTAAAAGTTGTTTATTCAAATCTTCATCATTTTTGGTTATTGTATCTTTAATTATATAATTGATTTCTTTTTGTTTATATTGATTTTTAATTTTTTCAATTATTTTATTTCTTGTTTCACTTAATAGATTTTTATTCATGTTTTTACTTGACTGAGTATTAAATTTATTTTTATCTTTTACTTCAAGTGTACTATTTCC
>JAEEGK010027863.1_pt1 | contig 11378 bp, 4 predicted proteins | sample 8958771 | NCBI WGS metagenome assembly JAEEGK01 (sample SAMN16246547, study PRJNA631951) | gut metagenome | biome: gut microbiome; feature: rumen; material: SC-attached | host: Bos | place: Iran: Karaj | collected 2018-10 | reverse complement strand
TGTCGAGCTCGTGAAACTTGGCAAGCCCATCGTGCTGCTCAACTTCTCAGGTCGTCCGATGATCCTGAATTGGGAAACCGAGCACATCCCCGCCATCCTTGAGGTATGGTTCGGTGGCAGCGAGGCTGCTGATGCCATTGCCGATGTCGTCTTCGGAGACGTCGTTCCTTCGGGCAAACTTACCACAAGCTTCCCACGGCATATCGGACAACTGCCGATGAGCTACAGCTATTATAACACAGGTCGTCCTGTGCAGGCCGATGCCTTCGTGAAGTTCCAGAGCTGCTACATGGACGTGAGCAACACACCGCTCTATCCCTTCGGCTATGGTTTGAGCTACACCACCTTCAGCTATTCACCTGTCACTTTGAGCAGCAACGAACTGACGAACGGTGGCGAGATTGAGGCCAAGGTGACCGTGAGCAACACGGGCAAGTGTGAAGGCACTGAAGTCGTGCAGCTTTATATCCGCGACCTCGTGGGCAGTGTGACACGTCCGGTGAAGGAACTCAAGGGCTTCAAGCGCGTTACCCTCAAGGAGGGCGAGAGCTGCGAGGTGACGTTCAACATCGATTCCGACCTACTGAAGTTCTACAACGGCGAGCTCGAATATGTGTGCGAGCCGGGTGAGTTTGAGGTGATGATCGGCACGAATAGTGCGGATGTGCAGAGTGCGAAGTTCGCGCTGAAATGATGCGAGCACATTGAACCTATAGAGACCACGAATCGAGCGAATCTTCACGAATATAAAAAAAAACTCTGAAAGGTGTAGGTGCTGAGCACCCTATGCTGACAAGCACTGCATGCAGGTGTGAATGCGAGCATTCTCATCTGCATGCATTACTTTTCAGCGCACGGCCTTGCCGTGCTACACCTTTCAGAGAGAAAAAGAGCTCCTATCTTAGGAGCTAGAAAAAAGGCAAAGCCAGAAAAAGAGGGACCCGCTTATTTTCTGCACGAAGTGCAATTTTCTGCAGGTATTGGACCTGCACATTTTCCGGCAGCAGAGACAGGGCATTGGGGACATTTTTTTTGTGCGGCTAAGGCCGTCCCTATGAATGGGGCCCCTTCTTCGAATGCTGACAAGGCAGCATTTCGAAGATTGCCATTTTCACCTTCTTTTATATCACATATTTGTTTGCCTAGAAGCAATGGGTCCTTCGGCAAGAGATCAATGAGGAACGCAAGTAGAACACGAATCGCACGAATTGACACGAATAATCATAAGAAAATGATAATGGATTAAACGAAGATGGTGCTGCTTGACCGAACATAAGCCTGTATGGCTGGAGAGAACACAGGCGGGGATGATAATCCCCGTTAGTATTGGACCCAAACAAAAGGAGTGCTGAAGGCACGAAAGACCATCTTTCGCCCTTACAGGGCTTCCGTGTATTGGGGTACTTAATACCGGGGGTTTTACCCCCGTCTGTGGTCCTTCGCCCCTTCGGGGCTTCTGTGCAAGTTGTTGCATTGCTAACGCTAGAAGCTGATGAGGAAGTCGACGAGGTTCTGGTCGGCGGAGAGGGAGAACTTGCGACGGAGACGAAGGCGAGCGCTTTCGACGCCGCGGACGGAAAGGTTGGTGAAGGTGGCGATCTGCTTGGTGGAGAGATTGAGACGAAGGAGGGCGCAGAACTTCAGGTCGCTGGAGGTGAGGGAGGGATAGCGCTCCTGGAGGTTGCGGAAGAAGTGCTCGTGGATGAGGTCGAAGTTCTTCTGGTAGATGCTCCAGAACTCGAGGTTGCCTTCGGTCTGCTGGATGCGCTTGAGGAGGGCATTCATCTCGCGTACCGAGATGTTGCCCTTCTTCTGTTCTTCCTGCATCGATTCGCGGAGGTTCTCGATGACCTTCTCCTTCGAGAAGACGTCCATGGCCAGGGTGGCGAGGTCCTTGGATTTGGTGGAGAGTTCGGTCTCGAGTATCTGCCGCTGCTGTTGCGCTATGCGCTGTTCCTGTTCGAGCATGATGATGCGCTGTTCGCGGCTCTCCTGTTCGTGCTGATGCTTCTGACGGAGGATGGCACGGCGTATGCTCCAACGTGCGTAGATCCAAGCCACGATGCCGATGACGCCCAGGAAAAGGAGGATGGACCACCAACGGAGATACCAAGGCTGAAGGACGCGGAAATGCAGCTGGAGCATATCGAGCGTTTGACCCGTAGGACCAATCGCTTCAGCCTGGAGCGTGTAGGCGCCGGGCTTCAGGTTGTTGAGCGTCAGTTGCTGGTCGGTGGCGGGAATGTCGCGGTGGGTACCTTTGGGAAGGGAATAACGGAAAGAAACGTCACGTCCGTTGTACTCGGGATAGGAAAAGAGGAGGTTGAGGTTGGGTTCGATGACGGGCTCACCGCTGATGAGCGCCAGGTGCGGGATGTCGTGACGTTGGCCATTGCTCTCGTTGAAGTAGGAAGTGGCGATGACGATGCGAGGCTCGATGAGCGGGTCGTAACGACGGGCAGCGAAATCGTAGCGCACAACGCCTCCCGACATGTTGAAATAGGCACAGTCGCCGCACTGATAGACGGTGGCGCACCTGTCGCCAGCCAGCATGCCGAGCGAAGAGACGGGGATATACTGGCGCAGACAGAGACTGTCGGCCTGCTTGTCGATGAGGGCATAGCCTTTCTGACCAGCCAACCAGACGCCGTAGGTGCCTGCATCGGTGGCATTGTAGATGTCCTGGGTATTGGCGAGGAGACGGTTGAGCGGGTCATAGGGGACGATGGACTGCGTCACGTCGTCGTAGGTGTAGAGCTGCTGTTCGTCGCTCAACACGATGCGCCCGAAGACCTTCATGACATGGAAGGTGGAGGCACCTCCCTCGTCGCTGCTGAGACGTTCGAAGGTACGGAGGTGATCGACGGCACGGAGGTCACGGTCGAGCGTGAGGCAAAAGAGACCCTTCTGCATATTGGCTGCCCAGATGCGACCGACGTGATCGACCTCGAAATGACGGATGGGTGACGAGAACCCTTCGACCTCGTGACTGAAGGTCCAACTGCCCTGCTGCTGGCGATAGACGCGCAGGACGTTGTAGGACGACTCGATGAGGACATCCTGGTCCCAGATGCGGCATTGCTGAAGGCAGGTACTGCTGGCATCGGTGTCGGGCACAGGAGTGAGCCTGTAGCCGTGGTCGGCATCGACCATGAACGTGCTGCGGTTGCTGCCGAGGAACAACAGACGACCGATGCGGGTGATGTGCCAGTTCTGCCCTTCGGTGTCGGGGACGAGGGAAGCCTCTCCTTTCGCAGGATGAACGGGGTCGGCATCGACAGGGATGTGGTAGAAGCCTTCGTTGGTGGCCATGAGAAGTTCGCCCTGATGGAGCAGCAGCCCGAAGACCGTGCCGATGGACTGATGGGCGGGCGAAGGCTTGAGGCAGGTGATGGGCATACCGCAATGGATGAGCGCTATGCCGTTGTCGAGGCATGCCCAGACATTGTTGTCGGCATCGCAAAAGAGGTTGAGCACGGAGTTGTTGACCAGTCCGTCGGCTACGTTGTAATGCCAAAGCAGTTTCCCGTTGAGGTCGAGGCCATAGATGCCGTCGCGGATGGTGCCGATGACGAGTGTGCTGTCGCGGGTGATGACGGCACGGTTGATGGAGGCATGGCGCAGCTGCTCGTCGATGGAGGTACGATAGGGAACGGTGAGCCCCGAAGCAGGGCGATGCAGGAAGAGGGCTGCATTCTCGGTGCAGAGCAGCATGTCGCCCGTGGTTCGGAGCTGAAAGCCCGCCACGATGCGACTGTCATCATAGATCGAGGGATGAATGGCCCGCACATAGTCGTGACCGTTGAAGCGGCAGTAGCCACCTTCCATGAGTTGTACCCAAAACTGACCGCCTATCAGATGCAGGTAGAGCGGATGCTTGTCGGTGATATTGCTGGGGGTGATGCTGCCCTGCCCGTCGTTGGCGGTAGGGTTGTAACGGAAGACGGAGGCAAAGGTCTGGAAGTAGATGTCGTCGCCTTGTTGCAGGATGAACCAGGGCTCCTCGTGTTCCATCGGGAAGTCGCCGATGAGGGGACGAAGCGAAGTATAAATGAGTTGACCGAAGTCATCGCGTACGAAGTAACCGAAGTCCTCGTAAGTGCCGACATAGATGCGATTGCCCACAGCCTTGACGGAACGGATGATGGTATTGTCGGGCACGGAAACAGACGACCACCGGTAACCGTCGAAGACAAGCAGACCCTTGTTGGTGGCGAAATAGACGGTACCATTGGAATCCTGCGAGCAGCTCCAAACCTGCGAACCGGTGGAGAATCCGTAGTCGGTGGGCGTAAAGTTGGTGATGATGGGTCGAAAACCTGCTGCCTGCAGGGCCATAACGGCAGACAGAAGGGGCCAAAGGAGGAGGTGACGGAGCTTCATGGCGGGTGACAGTATTTATAAAGATGATGTATTTTCGGGGGCAAAGATAAGGATAATTATTGAAACAAGAAAATTTTTTGCGTATTTTTTTCGATATTCAAGTCGATAATTAACAATAAGTTGCAAAAATGAACGTAGTAAAAGCGTAGTGGGTGCAGAATGTAGCGTAGTAGAATCGTAGTGGAAAATTTGGATGATATTTCGAAAGGGGTTACCTTTGCAGCGAAAAATGAATAAAGATATGAAAAAAAAACTTTGGAAGGTGTAGGGACTGCGTCCCCGGTGCTTAGCATTAGTGCCAGCCATCTATGAGAGCGAGCTCTCCTATCTGTCTTCCCCTAATACTAAGCGCACATCTGCGATGTGCTACACCTTCCAAAGAAAAAAAGTCCTCCTCCAAGATTTCTGCTCGAAGAGCATAACAAAGTTTTTTTATCACGAATTGGAGAAAAAACACATAACTGAACAAGACACTCAACCTATACATATATATATATTAATAAACAACCAAATCCAATTAAGTATGAAAAAGCAAACACTTGCATTATTGCTTGTCCTTGCTATGGTTCCCGTGTCGATGATGGCACAGAGCCTGGGCAAGGTGAAGGGTCGCGTGCTCGATGAGTTCGGCGAACCATTGCTGGGTGCTGTAGTACGCGTGGCAGGTACCGACATCGTGACCACCACAGACTATGACGGCAACTACGAACTCGACGGTGTGGCCTCGGATGCCACATTGACCTGCTCCTACCTTGGCATGACGACAGAGAACGTGAAGGTCAAGGGCGGAACGATGAACATCAGCATGTCGCCCGACGTGCAGAACCTTGAGGAAACCGTGGTGATCGGTTACGGCGCCGCCAAGTCGAAGGACCTGACCGCACCCATCGAGACAGTGAAGGCATCGGACATCGTCAGCGTGCCTACCTCTTCGCCCATGGCAGCCCTGCAGGGCAAGGTTGCCGGTGTGAACATCGTGAACAGCGGTGTGCCTGGCGGCGGACCTACGGTGACCATCCGTGGTCTGGGTTCGTTCAGCAACACCACCCCACTCTACGTGGTGGATGGAATGTTCTACGACAACATCAACTTCCTCAACAACAGCGACATCGAGGAGATGAGCATCATGAAGGATGCCAGCGCCAGCGCCATCTACGGTGTACGTGCCGCCAACGGTGTGGTGATCATCACCACGAAGAAAGGCAAGAACAACGAACGCGCCAAGGTGTCGTACGACGGCTACGTAGGCATGCAGAAGGCCACCAACGTGCTCGAGATGAGCAATTCGAGCCAGTATGCACAGATGCTGCGCGAGAGCGAGGTTGCCGATTATCTGCCGATGCTGCAGGCCAGTGTGGCCAAGTACGGCGGCAACTTCGAGCAGAACCAGTACAACTCGGATACCGACTGGTACGACGAACTGCTTCGCACAGCCGTGATCACCAACCACAGCCTGAACATCAGCGGCGGTACCGACAAGGCCAACTACGGCGTGGGCATGAGCTACCTCTATCAGAACGGTATCATGGATGCCGACAACAACTATTCGCGCCTTAACTTCCGCGGCAACCTTGAGTACAAGGCCTTCAACTGGCTCACCGTGGGCATGAACGGCGTGTTCAGCCAGAGCACCCAGGTACTGCCCAACAATGCAGCCTGGCAGCAGGCATTCAACATGCCCGGCATCTTCCCCGTGTATGACAAGACAACCGCCGACATCTACACCGACGGTTATGCCAGCCCGAACACCATCGGCGTAAGCAACAACTTCTACAACCCAGTAGCCACCGCCGAGCTGTTCGATTCGCAGAACAAGAACTACCAGGTGCTGAGCAACTTCTATGCACAGTTCAACCTCATTCCCGAGAAGTTGAACTTCCGCACCAGCTACAGCTATGACTATTCGACCACACGTGCCACGGCATTCACTCCCCAGTACTACCTGGGCACCGTGCAGCAGACTTCGACCACCAGCCTGACCAAGAGCGACAGCAACTTCAACAACTACGTATGGGACAACACGATGACCTATACCGACCAGTGGGGCGACCATCGCCTGACCGCCATGCTCGGCACCTCGCTGCGCCAGGAGCGCTACGACGGCCTTTGGGGCACCGCACAGAACGTACCCGAGGGACAGGACAGCTGGAAGTACCTCTCGCTGGGCGACAAGGAAGGCATCACCCTGGGTGACGGCGGTTTCCGCAACCGTGCCCTCTCCTACTTCGCACGTTTCAACTACAACTACGCCGACAAGTACCTGCTCATGGTAACCCTCCGCGAGGACGGCAGTTCGAAGTACAACGAGCCTTGGGGCTTCTTCCCCTCGGTAGGTGCCGCCTGGGTAATCACCAACGAGGACTTCATGAAGGACCAGGACCTCTTCCAGTACCTGAAGCTTCGTGCCAGCTGGGGCAAGCTCGGTAACGACAAGATTGCAGCCAGTGCAGGCTATGCAGCCAGCGCTACGGCACGTGCCGTGTTCGGCACCAACAACGCCCTCGACGGCTACATCAACGGTTCGACCTTCAGCTGGCTCAGCTGGGAGACCGTCAACGAGACCAACATCGGCTTGAACTTCACCACCGCCAACAACCACCTCACCGGCGACATCGACTGGTACTATCGTCTGACCAGCGACGCCGTGATCAGTCCCGCTCGCCCAATGCAGAACACCACCGTGGCAGGCAACTGGGCCGAAATCCTCAACATGGGTGTGGATATGACCCTGAACTGGAACCAGCGTCTCACCAAGGACTTCAGCTACCAGATCGGTGCCAACCTCGGCTGGCTGAACAATGAGGTGAAGAGCCTGAAGGACGGCGTGAAGCAGGTGCAGACCAACGGAAAGGTCTATCAGATCGTGGGCGAGAAGATGAACAGCTACTATGGCTACAAGGTGCTGGGCGTCTATCAGAATGCCGCCGAAGTGGCAGCCGACCCCGTGGCTGTTGCCAACGGCCTCGAACCCGGTGACTTCCGCTATGAGGACGTGAACGGCGACAAGGTGATCGACGGCAGCGACAAGCAGGCCCTGGGCAGCTACGTGCCCGACATCACCTACGGACTGAATGCAGCCGTACAGTGGCGCAACCTCGACTTTGCCATCAGCTTCTACGGCCAGGCAGGCGGTGAGCTCTGGAACCGCAAGCGCGCCCTGCGCTATGCAGCCCAGAACTACAACTTCGACCTTGCCCAGTTCGAGAACCGCTGGCACGGCGAGGGAACGAGCAACACCGATCCTTCGGCCAAGGCCCTGATGAAGAGCTGGAACGTAGGCGACAGCCAGAATGCCAGCTACTTTGTAGAGAGCGCCAACTACTTCCGTCTGCAGAACGTTGCGCTCGGCTATACGTTCAAGAACATCGAGATGGGCGGCTACACTCTGCCCAGCGCACGTGTCAGCCTCTCGGCCGACCGTCCATTCACCTGGTTCTCGGCCAACACCTTCTCGCCTGAGGTGAGCGATGCCGACGGTTGGGATTCGCAGGTCTATCCACTCTCCGCAACCTATACCCTGGGTGTGCAGATTAACTTCTAACCCATCACTCATTACCCATAACCCACAACCAACAAGTTATGAAAAATATGAAGACTTTACTATATGTACTCCCTGCTGCAATGCTGGCACTGACCAGCTGCACCGACTACATCGACATTGATGCGGAGAACACTATCGACGTGGATGCCATCGACTACACCGATGCGAGCACCATGCACGAGGCTGCCACGGGTGCCTATGCCACCCTGCGCACACAGGGCATCCACTGGGCCAATGCCATGATCTGGATGGGTCGTGACGACGACATGTCGTCGGGCCGTGCCGATGACCAGGGCGATGCCCTCAAGTTCGGCTATCCCGGCGGCTACACCAACCCGAATGCCTTCTGGGCAGTAGGCAACATGTGGAGCACGATGTACAACATCATCATCGACTGCAACTCGAACATCGATGCGCTCGACCAGTATGCCGAGAACCTCAGCACAGGCAGCTCCGACTACCAGAACTACCTGCAATACAAGGGCGAGGTACGCGTGGTTCGTGCCTGGGCCTATTACCAGCTCGTCACCAACTTCGGACCCTGCGTCATCTATCGCGACAACACGCAGAACTCGTTCCGTCGCAGCACGGTGGAGAAGGTCTATGACTACATCATCACCGAGATGCAGGAGGCAGCTGCCGGCATGGAGGCCAAGCGCCCCAACCAGATGTCACGCCCCGGTGCATTCACCAAGTACACAGCCGAGGCTCTTGCAGCCCGCACAGCGCTGCTTGCCGGCAACTTTCCACTGGTGGAGAGCCTTACCGACGACATCGTCAATGGTGGCGGCTTCGAGCTCTACCCCGACTACTACAACCTCTTCAAGATCCCCGGCAAGCTCTGCAACGAGAGCCTGATGGAGGTACAGTGCTCGGACTTCGGCACTGCCAGCGGTGACTATGTAGGCGTTGACCAGTGGTTCAACTTCCGTGGTGCAGGTCTCACCCTCTTTGACGCTGCCGGCAACTGGAGCAACGGCATCGGCGGCTGGACCTTCATGCGCTACAGCCCCAAGTTCCTCGAACTGATGGAGAACCGTGGCGAGACCATCCGCAAGGAGACTTCGCTGCTCGTGGCAGGCACCACCACCCGCGAAGGCTGGACCATCAATGGCGACCTGGACCGCACAGCCGAAATCGCACAGATCTACGACGGCAAGGGCTACGTTCCCTTCGACCAGATGACAGCCGGCAACAGCGAATGGGGCCGCAACAACAACGTGCGCCTTATCCGTTATGCCGAAGTGCTGCTGATGAATGCCGAGGCCAAGGTTCGCCAGGGCAAGAACGGTGATGCACCATTCAACCAGGTGCGTGCACGTGCCCAGATGCCTTCGGTGAACGGTGTCACGGTGGATCAGATCCTGGAGGAGCGTCGTGTGGAGCTCTGCGCCGAGTGGGGCTTGCGCTACACCGACCTCTGCCGCACAGGTCAGGCTACCAGCGTGCTTGGCAAGTATGGCTGGAACGAGGGCAGCCGATATATCCCTGTTCCTTCGAACCAGATCATCAATACGCCTGAGCTGGGCGAGGATCCCGAATAATCTTTTTCTGTCACGAATTAAGATAAAGCTCTACGGATTTGCACGGATTTATCGGATTTCTTTTTGTGCGACCGAACAAATAATCTGTTTAATCTGGTAAATCCGTAGAGAATTTGAGAATTAGATAAAGCGCTACGGATTTGCACGGATTTATCGGATTTCTTTTTGTACGACCGAACAAATAATCTGTTTCTGGTGAATCCGTAGAGAATTTGAGAAAAGACACATAGCATGAAACAATACCACAAATTACTGATAGGACTGGCGAGCCTGGCTCTGATTGCTTGCTCGTGCGGCGGAACGCATGAGCAAGCGAGTCAAGGGGAAGACGAGACCATCGAACTGAGTGCCGACGAACTGCTAGACCTTGTGCAGCAACAGTGCCTGAACTACATGTGGGAAGGCGCTGACCCAACTTCGGGACTGGCCTACGAGCGTATCCACCTCGATGGCATCTATCCATCGAACGACAAGATGACAATCACCACAGGTGGTTCGGGCTTCGGTGTTGCCGGCCTGATTGTAGGCATGGATCGCGGCTGGATCAAACGTGCAGAAGGCGTGGCCAGGCTGACCCGCATCGTCGATTATCTGGCGAAGGCCGACCGTTATCATGGCGTGTGGTCGCACTGGATGGACGGACCTTCGGGCAAGACCATTCCCTTCGGCACGAAGGACAATGGTGGAGACCTGGTGGAGTCGTGTTTCCTGATGCAGTCGCTACTTTGCGTGCGCCAATATCTGAAGGCCGACGTCGAGGCAGAAGCCTACGTGATCGACAAGATCAACGAGCTTTGGAAGGCCATGGAATTTGACTGGTACACCCGCGGTGGACAACACGTGATCTATTGGCATTGGAGCCCCAACTACGGCTGGGAGATGAACTTCCCGCTGGAGGGCTACAACGAGTGCCTTATCACCTACATCCTCGCAGCAGCAAGCCCGACACACTCGGTGCCTGCCGAATGCTATCACGAGGGTTGGGCACGCAGCGGAGGCATCAAGAGCGATGCAGCACCCTACGGTTATCCGCTCGACGTGAAGCACAATGGTGCCGAGACGAATGGAGGTCCACTGTTCTGGGCACACTACAGCTGGATCGGACTTTGTCCGAGGGGCCTCAAGGACCAGTATGCCGACTATTGGCACGTCACAGCCAACCACGCCCTTGCCAACTATGCCTACTGCGTAGAAAATCCCAAGGGCTACAAGGGTTACAGCAAGGATTGCTGGGGTCTTACTGCCAGCTATTCGCCCGATGGCTATGCAGCCCATGCACCCAACCAGGACCTTGGCGTAATCACTCCCACCGCTGCCCTTTCGAGCTTCCCCTACACACCCGAACAGAGCATGGCAGCCTTGCGTCACTTCTATTCGATGAAGTCGTTCCTTTGGGGCAAATATGGCCCGTACGATGCCTTCTCGCTGGATCCTTCCTGGACACTACCCCGCTATCTGGCCATCGACCAACTGACTATTGCACCCATGATCGAGAACCATCGTACAGGTCTGCTCTGGATGCTTTTCATGAGCTGTCCGGAGGTGCAGGAGGGGTTGAAGAAACTGGGGTTTTCAATTAACAATTAACAATTAATAATTAACAATTAATAGTTAACAATTAGAATTTGGCTATGAAAAAAACAATATGGGGATTGGCCCTGTTGCTGGGCCTTGCTAGTTGTTCGGGCAACAAGTCGAACAACGAGATGGATGCGTTCATCAACGACCTGATGGGCAAGATGACCCTCGAAGAGAAACTGGGCCAGCTGAATCTGCCAGTGACCGGTGACATCGTGACCGGTGCTGCACAGTCGAGCAACGTGGCCGAAAACATCCGTGCAGGACGCGTTGGCGGACTCTTCAACCTGAAGGGTGCAGGCCGCGTTGCAGAACTGCAGCGCATTGCCGTC
>JAEEGK010027862.1_pt1 | contig 11379 bp, 9 predicted proteins | sample 8958771 | NCBI WGS metagenome assembly JAEEGK01 (sample SAMN16246547, study PRJNA631951) | gut metagenome | biome: gut microbiome; feature: rumen; material: SC-attached | host: Bos | place: Iran: Karaj | collected 2018-10 | reverse complement strand
ACAGCATTTGTAGATAAACTCGGATCAAAAGGGAAACCAGGAGCATTAGTCCGAAATGTGATTTCGGTCGGTATGTCGTCTTAAGGTTGGGATGCAAAATCCGTTACTCACATTCTCGGACTCCGCGCTTTTACCAGTCAGTTACTTTGCGAACAAGTAGTAGGTCGTGGGCTTAGAAGGACATCGTACGATCTGGATGAAGGTACGGATATGTTCTCTCCTGAATATGTGAATATCTTCGGCATCCCTTTCTCGTTCCTTCCTCATGAATCAGATGGAAACGGAAAAGCCCCCGGAACGAAACCAAAAACGCAGGTTGAGGCACTTCAAGATAGAAAGAACTACGAAATCCAATGGCCCAATATTATCCGATTCGATCGTAAATATAAGCCGCAACTTAAGATAGACATCTCGAAGATTGATACTTTAAAACTTGAAGCATCAGATACCCGTCTCCGCGCTGATCTTGCACCAATAATTGATGGTAAAACCGATCTAACAAAATGCACTGAGATTGATCTGGAGAAACTGGATAAAGAACTGCGTATGCAACGGATTGTTTTTGAAACTGCAGGTCAAATATATGAACAACTTAATGCAGCTTGGAAGAAGGAAGGAACAAAATTCGCACTAATTGGTCAAGTAATCCGCCTAGTGGAGGAGTACCTTAATTCAGGTGCTATTGTGATAAACCCCACGTTATTTAACACCGATCCTCTTCGCAAACGTATCCTGCTGATGATGAATATGAGCAAAATCGTAAATCATCTGTGGAACTTTATTATTTTAGAACAAACCGAAAGTGTAGTTCCTGTTTTCGATCCGAACAAACGTGTTCGTTCAACAGCAGATATGCCAATGTGGTTCACCAGTAAGCCGTGTACAATAACTAAGACTTCGCAGATTAGTCACTGTGTTTTCGATAGTACGTGGGAAGCTACAGAAAGTTATATTATTGAGAAGAACCCACACGTTATTGCATGGGCAAAAAACGACCACCTCGGATTCGAAATTCTCTATACGTATGACGGAATCGTTCACAAGTATACGCCGGATTATCTGATTAAACTCGACAACGGAAAAACACTCGTCCTCGAAACAAAAGGACAAATGACTCGAAAAGATATTGAAAAAAGAAAAGCAATGTCTGCTTGGGTTGAAGTTGTAAACAGTATCAGCGAGTTCGGTATATGGTGTAATGATGTTTCAACTAATGTTGCAGATGTTGACGGAATCATTGCAAAATATCTTTGATACAATTTGATCAAATCTTGAAACCACCCCCTTTTTTGCCTTTCGCCTTTTGGTTGTAGCACAGCGAAAAGCGAAAGTCAACGCGAAAAAGTGTCGCTGGATACCACTTTTTACCCTCTTATACAATTCCGTACCGGTCCGCAAAGTCAACCGGGGAAACACAAAACGGCGGACCGATGGAAAAGCAAAAAACGAAGGGCGTCCGTCTCTTTTTCCCCGCCCCGGAGGGCATCGAAAAAAGAGAAAATGAAGTTTTCCCCTTGCTTTTCTCGCTTTTCAATGCTATACTGAAAGCATAATACGGGTTTTCGGAGGTCACGTTCATTATGCCGCAGGACAGATCCTACTTCGAATTGGCGCGGGATCCCGCTTTCTGGGAGACGGTTCGCAAATCTCCCGTTTACGCGCCGGTACGGGAGTATCTTCTCGAAAAATGGGAGGGGTACCGCGATTGCGTGATCCCGGCTCTGAAGTTCAGCGATTACCGAAAATTCTTCGATTCGGGCGAGCGCGATTCCTACGAGGACAGCTATTATCTGCGCCGCCGGATCCTGATCGTCGCGTCGCTGCTCGCGGTGATCTATCCCGACGAGCCCGATTATCTGACCCGGCTCGAGGACGTGATTTTCGCCGTTTCAAGTGAATACAGCTGGTGCCTTCCGGCGCACGCTATGAACGGTTTGAACGACGATCCCGTCTGCCTCGATCTTTTTGCCTGCGAGACGGCGTCGGCGTTCGGCGAGATCTCGGTCCTGCTCGGCGGGCGGCTTTCGCCCCTGATCCGTTCGCTGATGAAGCGGGAGACCGAGCGCCGCGTCATCGACCCCTATCTTTCGGGCAAAAAGTATTGGTGGCTGCCCGCGAAGCACAACTGGTCGGCGGTCTGCGTCGGCTCGACGGCGACGGCGGTCTGGTGTTTCCGTCCCGATCTCTTTATGCAGCTTCTTCCCCGCTTCCGCTATTCGATGGATTGCTTCCTTTCGGGGTACGGCGAGGACGGATTCTGTCTCGAGGGGATCGACTACTGGCAATACGGATTCGGCTATTTCCTCTGCTACGCCGAAATGGAGCGTTACGTCACCGGCGGCAAATACGACTATTTCAAAGACCCGAAGGTCCGCAAGATCTCGACGTATCAGCAGAAGGTCATCATCAACGGTCACGTGACGGTCAGTTTTTCGGACGGATCGCGGTTCTCCGACGTGTCGCCCGGGGTCACGCATCTTCTCCGCCGCGAATACGGGGACGAGATCGAACTGCTGCAAGGAGACCTGACCGGCTTCGCGGAGGGATGCGCCCGCTATTCGCTCGCGACCCGCGATATCGCGTGGTTCGATCCCTCGTTCGGCGTTGAGCAGGTGAAGGAAAATACCGTCTACCGCGCAGAGGACGCGGAATGGTGGATCGTCAAGAACCCCGCGTACGGTTTCGCAGCCAAGGCGGGGAACAACGACGAGCCGCACAACCACAACGATATCGGCAGTTTCATTTTCGCGAAAGACGGAAAACAGGTCTTCGGCGATCTCGGCGCGGGGCTCTATACCCGCCAGTACTTCCGCAACGAGACCCGCTACAAGATCATCAACTGTTCGTCGCTCGGTCATTCGGTCCCGTATTTCGGAGAAACGATCCAGAAGTTCGGAAAGGAATACCGCGCAAAGGACGTTACTTACGGCGACGACGCCTTTTCTTTCGATCTTTCCGCCGCCTACGGAGACGAGAATCTTGCTTCCTTATCGCGGACGTTCAGCGTCTCGCCCGCGTCGGTGACGGTTTCCGACAAATTCGACTGGAACGGGGACGCCCCCGCCGTCGAACGCTTTATGCTCTGGGACGAGCCGACGCTCGTTGAGGGCGGGTTTACCGTGCGCGGCGTCAACTGCCGTCTCAAGGGAAAGGTCGCGAAAACGTCGGTCGTTCCCTTCGAATACGAGATCCATCACGCCGGAGGCAGGACCCGCACGGCGTACTTCGTCGACGCGGAACTCAAACGCGGCGCCGACGCCTTTACGCTCGAGATCACGTTCTGAAAACGAAAGGCGTCCCCCGCGGGGACGTTGCCCCTCCGGGGAGTCCCGCTCTCTTTATTCCCCCGAGCGTCGCTGACGCCCGGGGGCTTTTTGTTATCCTGTTGATCGGATCCGACTCCGCGCGGTCTCTCCGCTCCGGGCTCGCAAGAAAAGCAATCTTAGGGGGGATGGGTTTGGAGTATGGTTTAGAATGGCCGTTGTTGGCTCGGTCTCTTGCTTTTTCAGCCGGAATATGCTATAATATACGTAATCATCAGAAAAAGCCGGGGACCGAACCGCATAAGAAGCGGGGGCGCCGGCAAAAGGAGATTTGAAATGAAAACGGGAACCTTACGCACGGGCGTTCGTCTGGCGGCTTTCCTTCTGATCGCCGTTCTCTCTGTTTTCGCCCTCGCCGGCTGCTTTGACAGCGGCAGCGAAACCGACGAGACCGCCCCGGAGACCGCAGAGACGACGATCCCGCCCGCTACGACGGCTCCGACGCCGACGGAACCCGCGGTCGGAGAGGGCGTGACCCCCATCCGTACCGTCGAGGGCGCGTCGATCGTCCTGAATCCGATGGGGCTCTCCTTCACCGCGATCGCGGACAAGGACTATATCGACGCCCTGGTCGCTGCCTACGGAGAGAATAACGTCAAGATCGGCGTGATGGTCGTTCCGACCGCGTCGGTCTCGGGCGGGACGTTCGACCCCGCAGCCGAGAACGTCGTCAAAGCCCGAGCCGATTCGTTTTCCCTGACCGGCGAAGGATACCGCGCCGACTGCGTCTTTGGGATCTCCGAACAGGAGAACTACACGGTCTCTTTCACCGCCGTCGCCTACGTTGAGGTCTACGGTACCGTCCTGCGCTGCGCCGATTTCGTCGCGGGAGCGAAGGGGACGCTCGCGAACGCGGCGAAGATCGCGATGCTTGCCTTGAGCGACGAGCGGAGCGAGGTCTACAAATACGAGATCAAGATCGGGGACACGACCAAGTACAGCCCCTACACCCAGCGGCAGTACGAAATTCTCTCGCAGATCCGCCTGACCCTTGCGTTCAAAGTGATGAGCTACAACATCGAGGTCTACGCGGTCCCCGGCGGATGGGAGGGCAGAAACCCCGCGAAGGCGCTCACGACCGTCATTGAACAGTCCCCCGATATCGTCGGCTTCCAGGAGGTCAACGGGGGTTGGAACGATATGCTCGACAACCTGGCGAAAAACAACGGCTACACCCGTCTGAAGGGGTCCGCCTCCGACGACAGTTTCGAGAAGAACGAGATCTTTTTCAAGACCGATAAGTTCACGAAGATCTCCGAAGGGACCAAGACCTTCAAGAAAGCCGCGACCGAACTGAACGTCCCGAACACCGAGAACGCGGATCAGTCGCTCGACAAGCACGGCAGGATCTTCCACTACGCCGTGCTGGAACAGATAGCGACCGGGAAAAAGATCCTCGTCGTCAACACGCACCTGCACTACGGCGGCACGGGCTCCGGACACGAAGAGGACGACAAGGTGCGCCGCTACGAGATCCGTACCCTGCTCGCCTGGCTCGAAACGCAGGCGGCGGAGTATCCCAATCAGATCGTGATGGGCGATATGAACTCGCACTACAAGGGCACGGGACAGGGCGCGGTCAATATGGCGCTCTTCACCGACGCCGGCTATCTCAGGACCTCCGACACCGCGGAAGTCAAGGGCGACGTCGGCGGCACGCTCGCGACCGGCGAAAACCGCAATAACCGTCCGCAGTACATCTTCGACTACGTCCTGACCAAGGGCAACCACCTCAAGACGGCTTACTACACGGTGGTCAACAACCCCGTGGATAACGGCGGCTACCCCTCCGACCACATCCCGGTCATGGCGCAGCTCTACATCCAATAAACCTATACAATACCGGCGCACCGAACGGTGCGCCGGTATTTTTTATTATTCATTTTGGTCCGCGAGCGCCTCTTTTCGGTGCGCTGAATGGATCCCGATATGCCCGACGCCGAGCAGGACGACGAAGACGAGCAGAACGAGATTGCCCCCGTAGACCGCGAGCAGAAGGAACGCCAAAACCGGCAGACTCGCGCCGGGGACGGGGATCCCGAGAAGACCGCGGTAGAAATCGAGCATCGTGCGCCGGCTCCGGAAATAGCGGATCCAGAAAACCTCGTAGAGCAGCATAAAGACCAGCGACGACAGGAGCCAGAGCGACCACGGCCTCAAGGGAAAGCGCGGGTTGAAGTCGGAAAAGATCAAGGCGGCAACCGTCACCGAAACCTCCCCGACCCGCTCGAAGGCGAGCAGGACGCGATTCTCGTTCTTCGCGTAGCGCCCGTAGTTTTCGGGCTGCCGTTTGGTCCACAGAAGATTCGGGATATAGAGCATCAGAAGCCAGATCAGCCCGATATAGGAAAACCCGAAATGCAAAGCGCATCCCCCCTTTCGTTTAGATTATAGCACGTTTTCCGCAAATGTAAAGCCCCTCTCGGGATTGACTTTTTTCGCGATCCGGGCTATAATAGAAAAGCCCCTTCTTTCGATCGGGCGACGGAGGAAAAGATATGGCGGACAAAAACGGAACCTGCTTTTGCAAAAAAAACTGGAAACTGATCGTCGGGGCGACGTTGTTCGTCCTGTTCCTGATCCTGATCGTTCTGCTCAAAACGGTCGACGTACAACTCGACGCGAACACGGACAAGGAGATCGGTCTTTCGTCGGTCAACTTCGCCGCGCGCGACGCGATCGGAGAACGCTTCGGGCTCTACGACCTGACCGAGTACCTCGGCTATTTCGCGATCCTTCTGGCGGCTTGCTTCGCCGTCTGGGCGGTCGTCCGCTTCTTCTTCGCGCGGTTCGATCTTCGCAAGACGGGGCTTGACTTCGCCGTTCTCGCGGGGCTCTACGCCGCCGTCGTCGTCTTCTACGTTCTGTTCGAGTTTCTGGCGATCAACTACCGCCCCGTCCTGCTCGACGGCAAGGCGGAGGCGTCCTTCCCCTCCTCGCACACCATGCTCGCGATCACGGTCTTCGTGTCGGCGGCGCGGATCCTCTACCGCCGGTTCGATCTCCGCGTGTCTTCCGTTCTGTTCTCGCTTCCCTTCTACGCTCTCGCGGCGTTCGTTACGGTCGCGCGGCTTCTGTCCGGGGTGCATTGGCTGACCGATATCATCGGCGGCGTCCTGCTCTCCTCGGCGCTTCTCTTCCTGTTCTCCTTCTTCTCCGACCGGATCCCCGTCGAAAGCGACGAGAAGAAAGAGGAGACCGAAGAACCCGCCCCCGCGGAATGATCCCTTCAACCAAATAATAGCGCCCCCCGGGAAACCGGGGGGCGGTCGTATATTTTCGTTATTGTTTGGAGATAAATCGTTTCCAGCGGGCGAAACAGAACACCAGCGCGAGGGTGCCGACGACGGCGACGCAGAACCACGCGATCACGGTGGCGCGCCAGCCGAACGCCTCGCTGTAGACCGCGACGCCGTAGCCCGAGACCGCGACCCCGACGTAGGTTGCGGAGTTCAGAAGTCCCGCTACGGTCGAGACGATCCCGGCGGACGCGAAGCGGTGCGGGACGCGGGTCGTCAGGATGTGGTTGATCGCCTGGATCCCGCTCATCGTGAGGGCGAGCAGGATGATGGTCAGGATCGCGGAACGCCCGATCGTGAAGGTCAGGCATCCGAGCGACACCAGAACGACGCCCCAGAAGATCGCGGAGGAGGTCAGCTCGTTCTTGAGCTTCATATATACCATCCCGGCGATGATGACGCAGACCGTCGAGAAGACCGGGAGGATCGCGGAACTCATGATCGCGGCGATATTGCCGAGGTCGTACGTAGCTTGCAGAAGATCGGGCATCCAGCCGGTCACGCCGTCGCGGAGCAAACCGTGGGCGACCACGACGATATAGAGGAGCGGGATCCCCGACGCCAGAATGACCGGGAGAGGAGAGGTCTTTTTTTTCTTTTCTTCCCCCTCGGCGGGATCGGGATGCGCGCGCAGCGCGGTCTTCAGAAGTCCGACCGACGGAATGGTCCGCACCGACAGGACCCAAACCACGCCCGCAGCGACCTCGGCTGCCCCCGAGAACCAGAACGCGAGCCGCCAAGAGAGCAGAAGGATACTGACCGGAACGACGGCGAGATAGATCAGAACGATCCCGACGTTGCTGGCGATCGACACCCAGACGATCCCCCGCTGGAACCCGTCGTCGGTCATATCGCAGGTCATCTGGCGGACGAGCGACGGCCAGATCATGGCTTTGCACAAGCCGTTCAGAAACCACGAAACGCAGATCAGGGGCAAGCCGGTCGCGCATCCGACGGCGACGTTGCACGCCCCCGCGCCGAGAAGTCCGGCGAACACGACGTACCGCGGCGGCACGCGGTCGCCGACGAAGCCCATCACGATCTGTCCGAACCCGTAGGAGATCGCCATCAGGGTCAGGGCAAGACCGAGCAGCGCCTTGGCGTTGCCGCCGAAGGCGTCGATCATTTCGATCTTTGCCGCCGCCAGGTTGTACCGCCCGAGATACTCGACGAGGTAGATCACCGAGGCCAGGACGGTCATCCTCCGGTCAATGCGCGTCATATGCGGTTTTTCCAGTTGCGTTCCGTTCACCGCAATCCTCTCATTCTATGTCGGTCACCCGACAGCCGTAACGAAAAATGTAGATTTTTATTATACCATTCTTGCGCAGGCTTTGCAACAGTTTTGACCTCTTTTTTCATTTTTTTCTTTTTTGCGCGCATCTTGCATAACCGGATTGAAAGAAACGTCAAAAGGCAAGACGGGCAATCCGCCCGTCCCGCCCTTTCTCTGCGTGCGATCAAGCAGGCGGGCGCGAACTCTCGATCGCAGTCATTTCCGGCGAAACGGTCTGACGAAAACGGATGTAGAAAAAGCGAAAAAAGGAAGAAGCCCAACGGGGTTTCTTCCTTTTTTTATCCACGCAAGGAAAGCGGTCTTATGATCGGCTGCTTTAATCTTCTTTTTCGCTTTTTCGGTCTGACCTTTTTTTACAGCCCCTGCGGATTATTTCTGGACTACGTGGAAAGCAAAGCCCAAAATCTCGTCCTTGAAGTAGAAGAACTTCGGCTTGCCGTTGTCGGCGTAGGTGATCGAGGATTCGTCGATCGCAAAGCCCTGCCGTTTGAAATACGCCATCGCCCGGTCGACGAAGTTGGTCTTGATCCCGATGTGTCCGTTCTTGCCGGGACCCTTCGCCGTCATCACTTCGAACGGAACGCCGGCGAAGTAGCTCTTGCTCGTTTCGCGGATCGGCAGCCCGAACATGGTTTCAAGCAGTTTCGCCGCGCGGAGCGCCTCTTCCTTGTTCTCCGAGTTGATCCCGACGTGCGCGAACTCGAATCCGAGCATGGCGCGGACGGCGCCGCGGGTCAGTTCGGTGATCTCGTCCCACTTCTTGTCGCGGATCAGGTCGTCCTTCACCATAAAGCTCCCGCCGCAGCAGAGGATCTTATCGAACTGCAGGTAGGTGAGCAGATTCTCGGCGTTGATCCCGCCGGTCGGCATAAACTTCATCGCGCCGTAGGGAGCAGACATGGCTTTCAGCATCTTGAGCCCGCCGACCGCCTCCGCCGGGAAGAACTTGACGGTATCCAGCCCGAGTTCGATCGCCTGCTCGATATCCGAGGGGTTGGCGGTGCCGGGGATGATCGGGACGTTCTTCGACTTGCAGTAACTTACGGTCTTCGGGTTGAGTCCGGGGCTGACGATCATTTTCGCCCCCGCCGCGACCGCGGCGTCGACCTGCGCGGCGTTCAGCACCGTGCCCGCGAGCACCAGCATCTCGGGGAACGCGTCGGTGATCTTCTTGATCGCCTCGGCGGCGCAGGAGGTGCGGAAGGTGATCTCCGCCGCGGGAAGCCCGCCGTCGATCAGCGCCTTGGCAAGCGGGATCGCGTCGTCTGGATCGCTGATCTTGATGACGGGGATCACGCCCAGTTCATACACTTTTCGTTCGAGTTCGGTCATGGTATTCTATTCTCCTTTGGAGTGATTGAAATGCGAAAGTCAGACGTTTTCTCCCCATTCGGGCGCCAGCAGCCGCGCCTGCCGTTCGGTCTCCTCAAGCTGTTCGAGCATCACGAAGATCGCGACCGCCATCAGCGCGTAGGGGAACGGGCAGAACTCGCCGGGGTTGAGCTGCGACATCAGAAACAGCCCGATGTAGGAGAGCCCGAGCGTCGAGCGCACCGGACCCTTCTTCCGCCGGAAGATCAGGGTCGCGCGCAGGAGCAGTTGGATCAGATAGGCGAAGAAGCCGGCAAGACCCATCGTGGCGAAGATCTGCGGGAAGTACATGTGGAACCAGCAGAGCGCGCCCTTCTTCGGCTGATAGATCTCGTCGAGCGCGTGGTTGCGGAGCCCGATCCCGAAGACGGGATGTTCGCGGAACTCCCGGATCGCGATCTTGATCGCCTCCATACGGAACTCGCCGTCGTGGACGATCCCGAAATCGCCGTGTTCGGTGACGAACCAGTTGAGAGAGATCAGCCCGAGCAGGATCAGGATCGGACCGAGGAACGAGCCGACCTTCTTCGAGATCTCTCCGCAGTAGCGCATCCAGAACAGGAAGCAGAGGACCAGTTCGATCCCGCCGAGCAGGATGCCGGCGCGCGAGCCGGACGTCACGATGGCGAAGAAGAAGATGAAGCAGACGGAAATATGCACGGGATGCTGTTTCAGGGCGTACCAGACCGGGAAGGGCATCGCGAGCATCAGCAGCGTCGACAGATTGTTCTGCGGCTGGAACTCTTCGTAAAGCAGGTTGCGGAGCACCCGGTCGAAGAAGACGGGGTCGGCGGGGTTGTCCCGGACCGTGTAGAGCAGGATGATGACGCAGGAGAGGATCCCGACCAGATACATCGCCGGCGCGATCCGTCCGAAAATGCCGTAGACGTTGAATCTCGAGAAGCGGGACTTCAGGAGCAGATAGATCAGGACCATCCCGACGCCGAGCGAGAGGACGTAGAACAGCGACATCGGGGAGAGCAGATCCTCCCGCGCGATGAAGCCCGTCCCGCCGAGCATCAGGGCGACGGTCACGGCGAGTTGCCCGAAGAAGGTGCGCCCGATCTTCATCTTCTCCCGGAAGACGATCAGGTTGTAGAAAAAGGCGATGAGAAAGACCGGCACGACCCAAACGTACCGGATGAAAGTATTGAAACTGTCGTAACAGGGCAAAACGATGCACGAGACCAGAAGCAGCGGGAGCGCGGGGACCGACAGATCGGAGCAGAACACGAGTTCCGCCGAAGCGATCAGGACGAATACGACGGCGCCGGCGACGTACCACTTGAACCAGACGAACAGGAGCGCCAGAAGGAAAAGCACCGTCGTCACCGTTCCGGAGCCGAATATTCCGTTGAACCGGTAAGCGCGGGAACGGGTCCCGGATACCGGGGTCTCACCTGGAAACACGCCTGGATCTCCTTTCGATGGAATGATACGGCGACCGTCAGAGGGCGGCGTCGGGTTCCGGCGGGATCCGCCGGGCAAGATTGCGGTTGGTGTACGCGGCCTCCCCGGTCACCTCGCGGATCACCGTAAGGCAGGGCGGAATGGGCGCGCAGAGCGAAGCGTCGGGGAGTTCGGTCTCGAGGATCGCGGTCTTTTTCCAAAACGGATAGACGTCCACCTCGTAGACCTGTCCGTCAAGGGGAAACGCGTACCGCGTTTTGATAACGGTATTCAGCGCCGGATCGCGGCGGGAAAGCAGCGACCGGTAGGTCCCCTCGTCCACCGTCTCCTCGTCTTCCCTTGCCTCGACTTTGGAGAGCCGGATCTTCACCGTGTGGGTGTACTCCGTCCGGTCGGAAAAACGCCGGAGCCGGATCCGCTCGGTCGCGCCGGGGGCAGGGTCGGGCAGATAGGTCTGTTCGATCTCCGAGACGACGCAGCCGGGCAGCGCGCAAAGCGCCGCGACGTCGGGCATTCGGATCAGATACTTCCGCTCGATCTCCAAAGGAATTCCGGACGACTGCATAGACCTTTTCCCTTCGATAGTCTCTTTTATTCATTTTAGCACACTCGCGCGTGAATGTCAACGGTTTCGGCGAATATGATCGGACTCGACCGCTTTTTCGTTTTTTGCCCGCCG
>JAEEGK010027860.1_pt1 | contig 11379 bp, 7 predicted proteins | sample 8958771 | NCBI WGS metagenome assembly JAEEGK01 (sample SAMN16246547, study PRJNA631951) | gut metagenome | biome: gut microbiome; feature: rumen; material: SC-attached | host: Bos | place: Iran: Karaj | collected 2018-10 | reverse complement strand
CCTAATACTGCGCATACATAAATCCTGTATCACCGGCACTAAATGAAAGTGACAGGATTATCAAAATAAGCGGTATATAATATGCGAGCCAGCGTATTACAATATTCTTTTTTTGAATTGCCGCATAAACATCAATTTTATTTTCCTTCAATACGCTTATCACAAAAATAATCAGGCTGCCGAGCGTAATCAAAACAATATGACTTTGAAAATCCGTAATATTCCCTAAAATCTGGTTCATATAGTCTTTAGAAGCAAGCATAAGCGGATTTCCAAAATGTGTAAATGTATTTCTAAGATATGCAAAAGACTTAGGAACATCTACAATTCTATCAAAATACCAGCCGATATTTACAATAATAAAAGTCCGCACAATCTGAAAACAATGCCAGACACGGCTTTTTACATTAACGTGAAGTTTTTCATTCAGCTTTTCAAAAACAGGTCTTAATATATCGCTGAACGCAATCACAAGACCGTTATACAAGCCCCATACAAAAAAATGAAATTCCGGACCATGCCATATACCAACAATCATAAAAACCAGAATATTTGCAATGCAAGCCGGAAGTGTTCTTCCGAAGTGTTTTCCAAGATGATTTGTACACCATTTGCTTAAATTCTGCATACCTTTTATAAATGCAAACGGATAAAAAATATAATCTCTCATCCAGCTTCCAAGAGAGATATGCCATCTCTGCCAGAAATTTGCAAGACTAGTTGAAAAATACGGCTGCTTAAAATTCTGAGGAAGCTCAATTCCAAAAAGTTCTGCAATTCCTAAAACTAAATCAGTTCCACCGGAAAAATCTGCATACTGATACAACGAATACATTAAAATTCCCAGCAAAAGAACGCAACCAGGATAATTTGTATAAACTCCGTCAAAAATTGTGCTTATATGTTTTACTAAAAGATCCGCAACAAGATATTTTTTTAAAGAACCATACAAAATCAGCATAAAACCATGCTTTATTTTCTCAAAATCAAAATTGTGCTCCTGACGAAGTTGAATACCGCTCTGGTTGTAACGTACAATCGGTCCTAAAATCAACTGCGGGAAAAATGATACAAATGTAAAATAGTTAATGAAATTAGTTTCACGCTCATATTTAGAATTGTAAATATCCATGAAATAGCCGATTGTTGTCAGTGTATAATAAGAAATTCCAAGCGGCAGAAGCAAAGTTTTTGAACCAATAAGAATGCGCCAGTATTTTAAGTAGAATAGGATTCCTACATTCAAAATAAGCATACAAAGCAAAACAATGCGTTTCTTATTTTGATTTTTTGATTTTTCAAGCTTATACTCATCTTTTGAAAGTTGTGATTTCTTATCTTTAAGAGCCGCATTCATTTCAGCAACAATTTTTGCAGCAAAAAAAGTTATTAACGAACTGAAAAGAATAAAAACAAGATTTCCAATACCACTGAAGGCATAAAAAACTGTATTTGCAGCAAGAATAACATACCATTGATATTTTTTAGGTATTATATAATAAAGAGAAAGTGAAATAAAAAGAAAAATAGCGAATGTAAAAGTATAAAAACTCATAATAAAGTCCTAAAATGTAGCAAAATTTTCGGTACAGTCATTCTGCTGTACACCGTCAATATAACTTATCACCCGAATTTTACCTGATTTTCCAGCAGGTAAAAAAAACTGAGAATCAGCCGTATGCTCGGCAATGGTAATATTTTCTCCTTTACAAATGGCATAAACATCATAAGTAATTCTTGAAGAATCAACATGATTTTTAACAGGCTCTATCACAAGAGATTTTTTATCGTCAGAGAAATGATAAATCAAACCATAAATGATATCTGGTTGTTCTGCAATTTTTTCGGTATAACTTTCATAAAATAAATTCTTTCTGTCAATTTTACCTGTAAAAAAGTCACAGAAGATATTAGTAAAATACTCTACACCATCCTTATTTAGATGATTATCATCAAAAAAGTAATGATCATTGAATGCGTATTGAGGTTTACAAAGGTTAAAGTCGTAATACTCATACCCTAATGAATTTATAAAATCTTTTACTTCATAATAATAATCATCATAATTACCTTTCTCATGAAGATAAAAATCACTGTCAGGCATTGAATAAAAGACCAGTTCAACATCATATTGTTTACAAAGCTCATAAATCCGCCTGATATAATTTTTCCAATAATCTGAAATAGGTATAAAATCCGGCTCGTCATGATAGCTTGAAAAGCTACCGTCAGAAATTACATCATAATTTAAAACACAGCCCTTTCCTGCATACCCTGCACCTTTTTCAGAATATTTATATTCAAAATAATATCCATTTAGAAGACTCTTACATTTATTAATGATTTTTTTCGGATTCAGTGTTAATAATTTATCTTTACCAATAGGTAAAAGAGCATTAATTATATTCTTCGGGCTAGAATTTTCTAAGATAAATTGTAATTTAATTTTTTTATCTTTTATAAAATTTTCAACAATAAAATCGGAACTACCCATTTTCTTATCGTCAGAACCTTTCCTGGTAGATACAGCAAAATCACATTCAAGAAAGATTTTTGATATTTTGTAAGATTTTAGTGCCTGCTGGATAATTGCATAGGTTCCGTTTATTCCCTGCGCTGGAGTTCCTGTACTGAATGTATTCTTATCAAATTTAAGATCTGAGATACGAGAATCAATTCCATGAGAAACATGACTTGCCCCGCAAAAAATAATATCAATATTTTTCTGGGAATAAAACTCATGCGTCAAAACCCGCGAATAAGAATTCACATCATCTTTTAATATAAAAGCAACTGGTAGTGAAATAATAAAAAAAATCGTTATAAAAAGAAAAATTTTGATTAGTAAAATTGGTTTTCTCATAAGGAAAGGCTCCAACCATTATTCTGCACAGGTCTTAATAATTATCTTATCTTGGAATCTTTCATTAAGACCTGAACCTAAGTATAGCAATAATTTTTCTTGCAATCAACGAATCATATTATTAATTGAATCATTAATAAAAAGTTGCTAAAATAAAAGTAAGTTTTAGAGGAATTCAAACGAACATGTTAACAGCACTTTATACATCAATAATCACACCTTTAGTTCAACTTACAGAGTTTTTTTATACGCTGTTTTTAGAAATTACTAAAAGCAAAGGTTTTTCTGTAATAGGTTTAAGTTTTATCGTAACTTTTTTGACATTACCGCTGTACATGATAGCAGAACAATGGCAGCAAAAAGAACGCTTTATTCAGGCAAAATTGAAATCCGGTACAGAACGTATAAAAACAACTTTTAAAGGTGATGAACAGTATATGATTCTTACAACTTTCTATAAACAGAATCATTACCATCCGATTATGGCCTTGCGCTCATCTTTTAGCCTGTTAATACAAATTCCTTTTTTTATTGCGGCCTATAATTTTCTTTCCAATTTAGAACCACTACGTGGATATGCATTTTTATTCATCAATGATTTTGGAGCACCTGATTCTTTTTTTAAACTTGGCAGCTTTTCAATTAATATTTTACCAATTTCAATGACTATTATTAATTGTGTTGCAGGTGCAATTTATTCAAGGGGACATTCTTTCAGAGAAAAAATTCAAATTTATGTAAGTGCATTCGTATTTCTTGTATTACTATATAATTCCCCGGCTGGTCTTGTAGTCTACTGGACAATGAATAACATTCTGTCTCTTGTAAAAAATATTTTTTATAAATTAAAACACCCTAAAAAGGTCTTATATATCATTGCATGTATTTTTGCATTATGCGGAATACTAAGTTCATTCTTTATTTTGAATAATACAAAATTTATTTTTCGTCTTGCTCTAGTCACTTTATGTATAATTATACCGGCAGCGCCTTTTGTAATAAAACTCATTTCTACATTGCTCGATTCAAATTTCAACTTACTTGACCAAAATAAAAAACTGCGCCTTTCTCTATTTTTATTATCAGCTGTTATACTTGCTGTTCTTTCAGGGCTCGTAATTCCTTCAATCCTTATGGAATCAGAACCGGAACAGTATAGTTATGTGGACACATATAAATCACCGCTGTTCTTTCTTTTTTATACTTTTTATCAGGCTGTCGGCTTTTTTATTTTATGGCCATCATGTTTTTATGCACTGTTTTCTTCGAAAGTAAAAAAAACTGTGACAATTATTTTTACAATCACAGCATTTGTAGGCGTGATAAACTGTTTTGGATTTTCTGGAAATTACGGACCGATTGATACAGATATGCTGTTTATGCAGCCCCAAAGCTTTGTTCCTTCTCTAAAGCAGATTCTGATTAATTTTACTGTCGTTATTTCAACAATAGTTATAATTATATTTTTTAATCATAAAACGCCAAAGCTATTAAATTCAATCTGTACAATTCTGCTTGCATCCCTTTTAGTGCTTTCTTCCAAAAATATCTTTGCAATAAATTCCGCCTTTAAAAACATGAAGGAGCCTGAAGTCATTACGAAAGTTGAACCTGTTTTTCATCTTTCAAAAACAGGAAAAAATGTAATCATTTTCATGCAGGACAGGCTTATATCAACATTAATTCCTGAAATTCTTGAAAATACTCCAGATTTGGAAAACAGGCTTGATGGTTTTACTTTTTTTCCCAATACAGTATCATTCGGTTATTTAACAATGATTGGAACGCCAGGAATTTTTGGCGGATATGATTACACACCTTACGAAATAAACCTGCAAACAGGAAAAACAATGCAACAGAAGCATAACGAAGCCTGTCTTTCACTTCCTGTCTTATTCCACAACAATGACTACAACGTAACGGTTGCAGATTTACCATATGAAAATTATCTTGAACAGCCTGTAACGAACATGTATACGGGATATGAATTTATAAACAGAGTAACAACACATGGAACTTATTCTGATGTATGGTACAAGCGCAATAATTTAAAACAAAGTCCATTTGTAAGTTTTAAAATTAAACGTAATTTCATATATTTCGGTTTCTTTAAGATGGTATCGCCTGTCTTACGCCAGTTTATATACCACAAAAAATACTGGCAGTCTTATGAACGATACAGAGAAATTTCAAGATTTATTGATAACTATGCGGAAATTGACTTTCTGCCCGAATTATTTGATACAAATTCAGAAAAAAACACATTTCATTTACTTGATAATGAAGCAACTCACGAACCGATTCTTCTTCAGGCTCCCGATTTTATTCCTGCTGAAGAAGTTACAGAATTTGACGCAGGGCCTCATGCCAAAACGGAACAATACTCAGCTATGAAAGGAATTCTGCTTAGGTATACAGATTTTATCGACTATTTAAAACAACAAGGCGTTTATGATAACACTCGCATAATAATAGTTTCAGATCATGGAGGCGGAATAAAGTCAAATTTATTTGACATAAACCCGTCAGAAAACATACCTTTCCTTAAAGAGCTTGTTACAGCTTCAATCTTATTCAAAGATTTTAACAGTACCGGTTCATTAAAAATTGACAATACTTTTATGACAAATGCAGACACACCATCTCTTGCTACTGATAATTTACTACAAGATGCAAAAAATCCTTTTACAGGAAATGTTCTGAAAGTAAAAGATAAAGAGAATTACATAAAAATTGTATACGCCCCTGCTGAAAGCACAAGAATCCGAAACAACAGAAAATTTACTGTAAAGGACGATGAGTGGTATACTGTAAAAGATAACATCTTCATAGATGCAAACTGGTCTAGATTTACAGAACTCAATAAGTAACTTCACCATCATGAGCAAGCAGACTTGAAGAAGAAACAAAGCCAAGAGCAGCTACATCTTTTGCAAGTTCTGCTTCTTTTTCGGTTCTTACTTCAATTACCAAATCACTTCGGTTTTCTGAAAGGCTTCTTGATTTTACTGTAAAATATTTGCAGTATTTTTTTACAACTTCTACAAGTTTTTCTTCTGCATCGTAGCCAGAAGCGCTTACCAGAAGAATTTTTGGAGCCCGTCCGATTGGAATTCTATCCAGAACAAAAAGAAAAATGGTTAATACAAAAGCAAGAACGCAGGCAATTTCTGCAAGCCCTGCCCCGCAGATAATTCCGGTTGTAATTGCCCAGAAAAGAAAAACTAAATCCATCGGCTCTTTTATTGCCGTTCTGAAACGTACAATAGAAAGCGCACCGACCATACCAAGAGAAACAACGATACTTGACTGGATTGTAAGAATTACTGCGGCCGTAATCAAAGTTAAGGCCGGCAAAGCAATGTTAAAAGTTTTTGAATAAAATGTTTTCTTTGTTAAAATCCTATAGGCAAAGAAAATATACAGTGAAAACAAAGAAGCAATTGCAAATACAATAATTATATTTACAGGCGAATTGTCATATCTTGAAAATCCTTCAATAAAAGATCTTTTAAAAATGTCTTTAAAACTCATAAACGCTCCAGTTTCTATCTTATTGTATTTTTCATATTATATTTTCTACATAAATAATATTTTGAAAAAGAAGTCTGCGCAAGCCTTCCTGTCTGCAAAATTTCATGTATGTAATCCGGCAGAAAGTCATCAAATTTAACTTCAAGAAGATTTGTTGCAGCCGGAAGAACAGGACGGACAGGCAAATCAGAATCAAAAAACTTTGAAAAATCATTTCCGCTTCGGATATTTCTGTCAAATGTTACACGTACATTTCCATTTTTATAAACATAAGGAATTCTGTCGTAAACAACAATCGTTACAGGATGCAGATTTCTGGAAATCATCTGAGTATAAAATTTTTTATACAAAAAAGAATCTTCATTTTTTACATCAAGTTTTTCGCCGTTTATAATCGATTTTACCCTTTCAAGACTAATCGGACATGAAGTTTTTAATGTTCTTCCCTGTTTTTTCTGTTTTAATTCAAGCGAAATACGCGAGATACTGTTATTGTATATGCGGATTCTGAATTTTTCTCTCGGGTCAGTTCCATTTTCATTTTCAAAATAACAGGTATTATAAAAATCATCGAAATAGAGGCTTTTTATATTATAAAAACCTTCAGGCCCTGTGTGGCTGTCGCGTTTTAAAACTGCATCGCAACGTTTTTCAAGAGTTGAAAGAATATATTCAGGAGAAAAATATTTGAATTCGTGCCTGTATTTTTTTTCTTCCAAATTGATTATCCGCCTTACATTTTATTCTATAAAAAAGATAAATGTTGCACAAGCATTGTTAAAATGATAGAATTTTTACATGCGTTTAAAGCGATTTTCCACCGGATTTTTCATCTGCTTTTCTCTAATCATTTTTTCACTGCTTTTCATAATGACAGCCAGTTTTTCTGCCCAGATAAAAATTGAAGATGTAAAAAAGCTTGGCTTGCCAGTTCTTTATATTGAAACAGAAAACGGAAAAAAAATTAAAAGCAAAACAGAATATAGAAAAGCTTCCTGGTCGCTTGAAAGCCCAGACGGCTCTATGCTTTCCGGCAAATGTAAAATCCGCGGAAGAGGCAATACAACCTGGGAAACCCGGGAACTATACAAAAAACCATATCTATTAAAACTGAACAATGCGGAAAGCCTTTTAGAAATGCCAAAAGCAGAAAAATGGGTTTTAATGGCGAACACCGCAGACAAAACTTCGCTTCGCAATTTTTACGCAGAATATCTTGCAAAAAATATTTTTACAAACCAGACATGGATTCCTTCATCAAAATTCATAATTCTCTATATTAACGGGCGCTTTGAAGGGCTTTACGGCCTTACAGAAAAAGTTGAAATGATTAAAGGAAGACTTAGTCCCCCATCTGAAGAAAGTTTTCTTGCAGAAGTTAACTCACATCAAAATAAGGAGAGGAATTTCCGTTCAGATTATGGGGTTCCATTTTCTATACGAAAAGAATTTAAAGAAAATTCGGATTATCATTACAAAAAGTTACAGAATACAATACAAATAATAGAAAATACGATTTTTTCTGAAAATTTTGCAGCCCCAAAAACAGGCTGGCAAAAATATCTGGACAAAGATACTTTTGTAGACTGGTATCTTATAAATGAATTTACAAAAAATACCGATGCAGCTTTTCAAAGTTCCTGCTATTTGTATTATGATGAAAAACAAGAAAAATTATTTATGGGGCCAATATGGGATTTTGATATTTCATGCGGGAACGTAAGCTGGCATAACTGTGATAATCCCGAAGGTGAATATATCAATTCAAAAGCGTGGTATAAACGACTTTTTGAAGATGAAAATTTCAAAAAAGCCGTTCACAACCGTTTTCTTGAAAAAAGTAGTGAATTAGAAAAATCATTCGATTGGATTCAGGAGCAGGCGAATAAAATATATCCAGCCATTAAAATAAATGATTCCGTCTGGAAAAACATCGGTCACAGGCAATGGCCTCATGCGCCTGGCTGGAAAAACAGAAAAACCTATCAGGCAGAAATTGATTATATGATTGATTTTCTAAAAAAGCGGAGACTCTGGCTTGAAAATGAATACACCGCAGATTCCGAAGTTCTGAAACAAAATCTAAAAAAAGGAAACTAAAATGACAAAAGTTCTCATAAACGGAAGTTTTTTTTGTAGAAATTTAACTGGCATTGAACGCTTTGCGCATGAAATATGCAAAAGGCTTGATAATCTTGCAAAAGAAAATGAATTAGCAATTTTAATTCCGTCAAATGCTGACCCGAAAATAATTCCGCAATACAAAAAAATAGAAATAATAAAATCAGACAAAATCTGTAAAATTTTTCCAATCTGGGAACATATTCATTTTCCTAAAGCAGCAAAAAAAATAAAGGCCATGCCTCTGGATTTTTCAAATGCAACTCCCCTTTTTTATCCTGGAATTGTTTTTGTACATGACATTTATGCAAAAGTTTGCCCGGATGATTTTCATTCACTAAAGGAAAAGCTTATAAGGTTGTATGACTGTTCAATGTTTGCCCACGCTGCAAAGCACGCAAAACTTCTCATTACTGTTTCAGAATTCAGCAAAAAACAAATCAGCGAAACTTATCATATTAACCCTGAAAAAATTCAAGTAATTTACAACGGCTGGGAACACTATAAATCGATTAAAGAAGACAATTCAATTTTTGAAAAATTTCCAAAACTGAAAAGCGGAGAATATTTTTTTACTTTGGGAAGCCTTAGCAAACGGAAAAACCTTAAATGGATAGCTTCCTATGCACAAAAACACCCGGAAAGCATTTTTGCAGTTTCAGGCAAAGCAATTTCAGGACTTGTATCAAATGAACTTTCCGTCCTGCAAACTCTTGAAAATGTTGTTCTTTGCGGCTACGTTTCTGACGGACAGGTAAAAGCACTTATGAGAAACTGCAGAGCCTTTATCTTTCCTTCATATTATGAAGGATTCGGCATTCCACCTTTAGAAGCACTTTCATGCGGTGCAAAAATTATAATTTCTAATGCAGCATGTCTGCCAGAATTATACGGAACAGCCGCTCATTATATTGATCCAGAAAAAACAGACTGCGATCTTGAAAAAATCCTTTTGAAGCCGGTTACAGAAGTTGCCTACTTACTTGAAAAATACAGCTATGCAAAATCAGCTCAAAAGTTATACTCTTTAATATCTGATAATTTTAGCTGTCGTTAAAGTATAACTCATTTGCATATAATCTTTTAATAAACTATACTGTATAGGATTATGTGGCTTTATACTATTATAATTTATCCTATTCAACTTGTAATAGAATTTTCATTCCGCCTGTTTTTGGATGTATTTAAAAACACAGGAATCGCAGTTATCGGCGTAAGCATTGCTGTTTCTCTTTTGTGTCTTCCACTGTATGCCGTTGCTGAAAAATGGCAGGAAACAGAACGAAATACACAGAAAAGGCTGAAAGAAGGAATTCAACGAATAAAAGACGTTTTTAAAGGTGATGAACAGTACATGATTTTATCAACCTTTTACAGGCAAAATCATTACCACCCGCTGATGGCTTTACGCTCTTCGTTCGGGCTGATGATTCAGATTCCTTTTTTTATAGCTGCATATTCATTTCTTTCAAATATGAGCGCGTTGCAGAATGCAGGTTTTTTATTCATAAAAAATATGGGGCAGCCCGATGCGCTTTTTACAATCGAAAATTTTCCAGTAAATATTCTTCCAATTGCAATGACTCTTATAAACTGTGCAGCTGGAGCAATTTACACAAAAGGATTTCCGATTAAAGAAAAAATTCAAATATATGGAATGGCGCTGATTTTTCTGGTGTTGCTTTATGATTCTCCTTCAGGGCTTGTACTTTACTGGACACTGAACAATGTTTTTTCGCTTGTAAAAAATATTTTTTATAAATTCAAAAATCCGCTAAAAGCATTTTATTTATGCTGCGTAGTGGCAATCGCGTTCATGGATTTCTACGTAATTTTCCTGCACAATGGAAATATACAAAGAAGATTACTTATGGCTACATGCATGACAAGCCTACTTTTACTTCCATTTGTAATTAAGCTTGGAACATGGCTATTGGACAATGTGTTTAAAATTTTTGTTAATAATCAAAAGACCTGTATTTCTTTTTTCATTTTATCTTCAATTTCAATATGGCTGCTTGCAGGACTTGTAATTCCATCACTCTTAATTAGTTCTTCAGTTACCGAATTTTCGGACATCGATAATGTCTCTTCTCCAATTTACTTTATAAAACTAACAGCCTTACAAAGTTTTGGTTTCTGCGTATTCTGGCCGCTTTGTATTTATTTTCTTTTCAACAAACGGATAAAGGCTGTATTTACTGTTATGTCAATCGCAAGCCTGTTGGTTGGAATTGGAAATACATTTTTATTTTCAAGCAGTTATGGAACATTAACAAGAATGATTAAATTCTCAGATGGACTTCCGCGCGCACCAATGCTTTCAGCTGTAAATTTGCTTTTTGTATTTTTTGTTTTTGCTCTGCTAGTTTTTATTTTCAAAATAAAATCATCTTTTAAAATTCTGAATTCAATTCTGGTAATTCTGCCAATATCACTTGCCGTTGTAAGTCTTTCAATGGCAGCAAAAATTTCAAAGGATTACAATTTACATGCCGAATATGTAAAAACACTTGAAAATCCTGTAACGGAAATTAAACCGGTTTTGCATCTTTCAAAAACCGGCAAAAATGTTTTCCTATTCATGCTGGACAGAGCAGAAAGCGCTTTTGTAGATTCTATTTTTGATGAATTCCCGGAATTCAAAGAAATTTATTCAGGCTTTGTTTTTTACCCGAATACAATCGCATTCGGCGGACACACGCTTTTAGGCGCTCCTCCTTTGTTCGGCGGATATGAATACACGCCAAACGAAATCATTAAACGCGATAATGAAAAGCTTATCGACAAAAATAATCAGGCACTTATGATGCTCCCGCGCATTTTTACAGAGCAGGCTGATTTTTCTGCTACAGTAACAG
>JAEEGK010027859.1_pt1 | contig 11379 bp, 4 predicted proteins | sample 8958771 | NCBI WGS metagenome assembly JAEEGK01 (sample SAMN16246547, study PRJNA631951) | gut metagenome | biome: gut microbiome; feature: rumen; material: SC-attached | host: Bos | place: Iran: Karaj | collected 2018-10 | reverse complement strand
GGTTGTTTGGGGATTGGGGATTGGGGATTGGGGATTGGGCCCAATCCCCAATGAAATATATTTTTTATTTTTTAATTAAATTATTTAAAAATTATTAAATTATAAAAAAATAATTTATTATTTGTAAATTATATAATTTTAAATATAAAATAAAAATAATTAATTTTATTATTATTTACTCAAAAATTATATTATTCAAATAAAATTTAAATTACACCAATTATAAATTTAAATAAATTTATTTGCTTTTTTCTTCCTTATTAATAATAAAAATTAATTATTTATATATATTAATATAAATTATTATAATTTTCTTGAATTTTTCTTAATAGATTTTTCACATATCATTTTAATTCCTTCAACAGTATCTTCATATTCATCAGGATCATGTGATTGTAATATACTTAATAACATATTATTTTGTTCATTAAATTCTTCACGTGCAATTTCTCTTTCGCCGTCATTAAATTGTTTATCTAATAAAATTTCATCTAATAATTTTTTTATTTTATTTTTTCCTTCATCTTTATTATCATTATTATTATTTTTATCATTCATTTCATTATTATAAATTGCTTTTAATGTTTCAGCAAAATCTAAATGATTCATTGTTACGCTAAAAACTTGAAAAGCAGCTTGTAAATTACTATCATTATTTTTAATTTTATTATAATAAAAATCTTTTGGAATTTTTTCAATAATTTTTTCTTGATATAACAAATCAATAATATTTTTTAATTTATCTTTTATTTTCTTTTTTTCTTTAATTTCATTTATAAATTCTTTTTTATAATTTTTAATAGAAATTGGTGTAACATTTCCATTTTCATTATTTTTTGGAACAACAAAATTATCAATTTCTTTTTTTTTCTTTTCTAAATACATTAAAATAGATTCTTCAAAATCTTCTTCTGGATCGCTTAAATAAGATTCCCAAATTGAACCAATCATATCAACTCCTTTATTAAATTGAGTAATTAAAAAATAAAATGTTTTTTCATTTATTTTTTTGCTACTTAATAATTTTTTTAATTCTTCTTCAAATTTTGGATCTTTTGCTTTCAATGAATTATTATTATTGTTATTATTGTTATTATTATTATTATTATTATTTGAATTAACATTTTCAGTATTAATGCAATTTATTAATATTTTTTTTGTTAAGCTCATTTTATTTTTTTGGAATTTTTCAAAAATTTTTTGTATTTTTTCATTATTTTCACTTAATAAATCCATAATTTTTTTCTTTTCATTTTCTTTTAAAGCCATTGCATTAATAACTTTAATAAATTCATTAAATTTTTTATTTGTTGGTTTATTTATATGTAAATTAGCTAAAGCAGTAAAATTTGTATTTGATTTATTTTTTCGTTTTTCACTTGGTTCACTATTTTCTTCTTCACTTTCTTCATTATTACTTGCTTGTTTTAAATTAATTAAGCCTAATCCATTTTCATCATCATTTTCTTCATCATCATTATTATTATTATCATCATCTTCATCATCATTATTATTATTATTATAATTATTTTTTTCTTCTTCATTTTTATTTTTATTAACATTACTATTTAAATTTTTTAATTTAAAATCACTTTTTTCTTTTTTATTAATAATAAATTCATTATTTTTATTATTGTTCTCATTATTATTATCATAAGAACTTTTTTCACTTGAGTTTTTTTTATTTTTATAATTATTATTATTATAACTATCTTCATCTTCAGAATCATTTCCAGTATCATTTTCACTTTCTTCTTCTTCTTCATCTTCTTCTTCTTCATCTTCATCTTCTTCATCTTCTTCATTATTATTATTATTACTATTAGAAACTTCTTCATCTTCTTCTTTTTTTTTTTTAAATTGTTTTATATAATTTGTTATTTCATTTTTTAATACATCAATATCTTTATGATCTAAAAGTTTATTAAAACAATTATAAATATTTTCATCATGTTTATCTATTATTTCATTGTATAAAGTAATGTCTTTCTTTTTTAAATTATTTAATAATTTGTATGAAATTTCATTTAAATAATAATCTTTTATTATTTTTTTATTTTCTGCGGTTATGTTATTTACGTCTTTAATTTTAAACATATTTTTAAATAAATTATATTTAGAAAAATTATTCATTGTTAACATATCATATTTAAACATTGTTATAATATCAAAATTGAAATTATTAGCAAAAAGCATATTATTAATTTTTTTAGCATATTTTTCATTTTTTTTATTTAATTTCGTTTCTTCGTCATTATTATCTGTTTCAACTTTAGGAACGGATAATCTCCCTCTAAATTTATTTAATAAATTATCAATAGTTTTATTTAAATTTTCTTTATTTTTTGTATTATAATAAACATTAATTGCTTCTAAAATATCTTCATTTTCAAATGATATTAATTTTTCTAGTAAAGCTAAATCATTTTTATCTTTTATTTCATCTTTAATATCTTCTAAAAAATCTTTGTAATTTATATTATAATTTGAATCAATATTTTGATTCATATTTTTATATAAATTTGTTTTTCTTGGTGAATCTAAACCACCCATTTCTAAAATAGGTAAAATTTGAAGACTTAATTTTTTTAAATCTTTTCCGTAAGTTAAATATAATTTAAATAATGTTATTATTTCTTCGTTTTCTACCATCAACATTTGTTTTAATTTATTGAAATTAAGAGAATCTATGTATTTTTTTTCTAACATTTTTTTTGCTATTTGAAGATAATCATTATCGTTATTATAATTATTGTTGTTATAATTGTTGTTGTTATTTAAATTATCATTATTTATTAAAAGGTTGTTTTTATTAATATTATTATTATTATTGTTGTTGTTATTATTATTATTTGCATAATTAAATTTTGAAAAAGATGAAACTGAATCTTTACTATTTATTGAATTATTATTCATATTAAAAAGATTATTATTATTATTATTATTATAATTTGAATTTTTTTGAATTTTATTTTGAATTTTATCTGAATTAAATAAATTATTATTATTATCATTATTTTCATTACGAATAACAATAAAATAAAAACTTGAAAATTCACTATTTAAATGAGTGTTTCTAATTGCACTACTTAAAGTATAGTAATTACCATAAGAATCTCTTATTCCTTTTACACAATTGGTAGGAATATTTATAATTGTTGCAATCAGATCTCTTAATTCTTTTTCATCTCCTCCTAATTCTATAGTGAATACTTCATCATTTATTGGTGAAACTATTTTTATTAATCTACTTTCATAAAAAGAATTCATATTATCAAAGTTATTTTATAATTTTTTTTTATAATTATTTAAATTATATTTTTAATAATTATTTAAAAATAATTATAAAATTTTATTAAATTATTATAATTATTATTATTATTATTATTTATTTTTTTAAATTAAGTTTAGTAATATTTTAATATTTGATGAAAAATTCAGAAAATAAAATTAGTGAAAATTTCAAAAATAAATTTAATAATAATAAAAATAATTTAACGAAATTTAATTCTATTGCTCAAACAAATAATGAAAATATTAACATAAAAAATGAAAATTTAAATGATTTTGAAATAAAAGATTATAAACAAAATAATTTAAATAAAAAAAAATATCTTTCAATTAAACATAATAAATGTTTATCAACTTTAGAAATAGAAAATAAAAATAATTTAAAATCGAGAAATAAAACTTATGGTTTAAAAGAAATTTCTTTTAAAGTTAAACAAATAATAAAAAAAAAAGGTTGTACAACTTACAAAGAAATTTCTGATGAAATTGTTAATGAAATTAATCAAAAAGGTGCGAATGATAAAAAAAATATTCGAAGAAGAATTTATGATTCTTTAAATGTTATGAAAAGTATGAAATTATTTAAAAAAGATAAATTTACAAAAAAAATAATGTGGAATTTAGATATAGAAAATTTTAATAATAAAAATAATAATTTTAATGATAATAATTTAATTGAATATTGTAATATAAATAATAATTCAATTGAAAAAAATGAAATAGAATTAAAAAAAATGAATGATTTAATAAATAAATTAGAATTCAAAATAAATTTAAAAAAACAAAAATTTTCTGCTTTGCAAAATGAAATGATTTCATTAAATAAATTCATTGAAAGAAATAAAAAAATAAATGATTTTATTGATGAAAATAAAAAATTGTATTTTCCTTTTATAATAATAGAATTAAATGAAAATAATAAAAATAATATTAATATTGATATGAATGAAAATCAAAATAAAATTCATTTTGCAGTAGATTCATTTAAAAAAATTTACGCTGATTTAGATTCAATTTCAAAAATAAATTCAAATAATTTAAATTAAAATATAAAACAATATGAATTATAAATAATAAATATTTATATATAATAATTTTATATAATAATTATAAATATAAATTATTTATTTATAAAAAAAAACTATAAATTCCAACAAAAATGTTTAAAATCAATTTTATCTAAATTATAATCTTTATCTTTTAACATTTTTTCAAAAATAATTAATTGTTGTGTAAATCCATCATTAGGATAAATATTTCTTCGATTTTTAACAAAATTTTTTGTTTCTATATAACTTGCATGTGTTTTCCACATTAAATAAGCTATAACAATTGTTGCACTTCTTGATACACCAGCCATACAATGAACTAAAATTTTATCTGAATTTTCAATATATAAAATACATTCTTTAAAAAATTTTAAAATATTTTCTTTTGGTGAATCATCTATATTTATTATCTTTTGAGAAATTTTTAATTTTTTTGGATATTTTGGGCTAAAAATATCTCCGGTTAATGATAAAACATTTGATATGTTTTCTTCTTTTAAAAAATTTATGTCATTTCCACTTTTAATATCTCCTAAATATATTTTATCTGTTACTTTATTTAAAGAATTTTTATTCATTTTTTTGGGTAAAAATTCTCTTTATATTATTTAATTTTAAAATAATAAAAATTATATTTTTTTTATTTAATGAAATTAACATTAATTTATTTAAAAACTTTTTTAATATTTTTTCTTTTTTAATAAATAATAATTATTATTAAAATAATTATTTTTAACTAATAATTTTTATTATTTAAATAATAATAAATTAAAATAAAAATAAAATTATTTAAAAATTTTATTTATATTAATTTAATATTTAGAAAATAAAAAATATGAATAATATTTTTTATTATTATAATTATTATTAAATTTTGATATTTAATTCTTTTATAAGAAAATCTTGATAATTTTGTGGTTGAATTTTTAATTCTTTACTTTTTTCATATAAATCAGCAATAGACAAATTATCATTAATTTGTTCGCTATATTTAAATTTTAAATTTAATCCAACACTTAAAAAATATTTTTTTCTATCTTCTTCATTTTCAAAATCTTCATTAGCTCCATAATTAATATCAAAATCAAATTCACTCATTTGTCCAGTAAAAGTAGTTAATACATCACTATTTTCATTTTTACTATTAATTTCACTATTAATTTCGCTAATATCATTTCTATTATTTCTATTATTAATAATACTATTATTTTTACGTAAATTATTTTCAAGAATTTTTGCTTCTTTTTTCCATTGATTTAATTCTAGTTCTTTTTCTTTTGTTTTATTATCTAAATTAGTTAATTGTTGTTTCATATATTTAATTCGTTCATCATCTTTAAAATCTTCTTCATTTTCTTCAAATTCATCATCTAATGAATCTTTTTCATAATTATTATTATTATTATTTTTATTATTATTATTCATATAAATTTTTTCCATATCTTCTAATTTCATTTTTACTAATTGACTCAATCTTTCACAAAATAATAAAAAATAAAATTTATAATTTTCAGATAAATCTAATTTATCTAATTGATTATTTATTATATCACTAATATCAATAATATTCTTTTTAAGTTCTTCAATACTATTATTATTAATTAAAATATCATAAACAAGTTTTGATAAATTTTCATAAAAATTCGAAAGATTTTTGTTATTTTTTAAAACAATTTCTTTTTTTTTATTTTTTAAACTTTCATGTAATTTAAATATTCGAGTATTATAATCATCATCATAAGCATTGTCTTTATATTCATCTTTATGAATTACACATATTTCACTATGTTTATCCATATCTTTATATTTAACACTTTCATAACAATTAATGCAAAGAATGTCTAAAAATGATGGATCTAAAGGAATTCGACTATCATCTATTTCATAACGTTTTATTGCTATTGAATCTTAAGCTTTTATTATATTTTCTTTATAATTATTATTATTATTATTTGTGTTTGTTGTTGTTGTGTAATTATTATTATTATTAGTTGTTTTGTTTGTGAAATTGTTATTATTATTATTGTTGTTTTGAAAAGTTGGTAAATGTTCATTTTCAAAATTATTTTTATTATTGTTTGATTTTAATTTATTATTACTGTTATTTAAATTATTTAAATCAAAATCATTCATTGTTAAATTATTTTCAGAGAATTTTGTTTGAATAGGAGAAAATATATTATTATTTCCTTCAATATTTAAATTTGATATTTTTTTATCAATTTGATATTTATCATCTCTATTACAAATTATAGAAAAATTATTAACTTTTTTACATTGAGTTAAATCAATATTTTTATATCGCATTTTTTTAGTTTGATTTTTAAATAAAGGTGCAATATCTGGATGAGAAATTCTATAACGAACTTTTTGAGTTTTCATATTATAATTTAAATTATTTTTACTAATGTGAAGAGGATAATTTTCATCTAAATATTTTTCATTTTTACTGGGATGTAAAATGTTAATTTCAATTTCTGGTTCATAATTTAAATTTTTGTTTTTATTTTGTTTAAAATTATAATTTATATTAAAATTTGATAATAATAAAGATGAATTTTTTTTGTTGTTGTTTAAATATGAAATTGAAGAATTATTTTCTTTCGATAAAAGATTATTATTATAATTATTTTGATGTGGAGTGTTTTTTATATAATAATTGTTGTTATTTGAGATTTGAAAAGTTTTTTTTTGAGATGGAATTTGAATCTGAGTGTTTTTATCTTTTGAAATTTTTGTAATTAAATTAAAATTTTTATTTTTATTATTTTTAAAATAAATGTCATCTTTATTTTCAATAATAAAATCTTTATTATTTTTATTTTCAATTTCAATTTGATTATTTTTAGAAATTGATAAATTCGAACTTTTTTTTTTATATAAATTATCATCTTCTTTATCTAATAATAATAACATATTTTCAGCACTTTCAAAATCTTTAATATTAGTAATTCCAAAATCTTTTAAATATTCAAAATTTTCTTGATAAAATTCAATATTACTTTGACCTTCTTCTTTTTCTGCTTTAATAAAATCTCTAAGTTTTTGCATTTTTAATTTCCAATTTTCTCTATTTTGAGCATAAATACTATTTCTTTTTTCATAATCATCATGTTCTTTTGTTAAATCTCTTATTCGATCTTCATTTAATTTTAATATGTCTCTCACACTTTTTCGAGGTTCTTGTATTAAATTATTTGATATATCTATATTATTATTACTTAAAGAACTTGATTTGATGTTTTCATTATTATTATTATTATAGTTATAATTAAATGATGGCATTGATGCTATTGATGAAAAGTTTGATTCTATTTTATTATTATTATTGTTATTATTATTTTCATTAATATTATTATTATTATTGTTTGGTTTTGATGTTTTTGTTGTTGTATAACCTTTAAAATCTTTTCTATTTTTATCTTTATAAAAATATCTTCTTTGCTGTTGTTGTTGTTGGTTTTCTTGATTTTTTTTTTCAATAGAATTTAATAGTTGTATTTGATTTAACATTTTTTGTTTATTTCCTGAATTTCTTTCTTCTGATAATTTATTGAATGTTTCTGGTTTAGACATTATTATATTTTTATCATTAATAATATCAACAATTTTTGTATTATTAGAATTTAAATTACTTATTTTATTATCATTATTATTATCAATTTTATTATTATTTTCATTATTATTATTTGTTGTTTCATCTTTTTCTTCATTTAATGTGTATTGATCAAGACTATCTTCTTCATTTTCTTCTTTTTTCTTTTTTGTTATAAATTTATTTAATGAATTTTTATTATTATTATTATTAGATTTAATATTTTCAGTATTATTTTTTTTATAAAAATTTCGATTGTTTCTTCCATTTTCAATATTTAAATTATTTTCATTATTTTTTTCTTCATTTTTCTTTTTAATGATTTGATTTTTAAATTTATTTAGAAATTCATTATCATTATCACTCATTAAAATATAAATGTATAAAAAATTATATTAATAAATGAATAAATTAATTTTATTTATATAATAATTAAAACATATAAAATAACAAAAATTTAAAATTTTAAATATTTAATTATAATTTAAATTTAAAACATAATAAATTATTTTTTATTTAAAAAATAAATATTTTTTAAAATAAAAAATTAATAATTTAAAAAATAAATTATAAAAAATATAATAATAATTATAATATTTTAAATAATATATAAAATTAATCATTTATTTATTATTTATTTAGTATATTTTTAATTTATATATTTAATAATAAATATGTCATTAAAAGAAAGATTTACATCTTTATTAAAAGAAGCATATAAAATCCCAAATAAAAACATTTTACAAATATTATCAGTTTTAAATGAATCAAAAATAATTTTAAGCTCAATTTTTTCCAAAAAAGAAAACATAGATTTTATATTATCTCAAAATATTTTAGAATATTTAAAAAGATTTTCTGTTCGTCCAAATTTATCAATTCAAATGTTAATATTAAAATTATACATAATTTTATTAAAAAATTCAAATTTTTATCCTTCAATCACAACAAATAATTTAAAATTAAGTATAGATTTAATAAACGAAATAATATCAATAATAGAAAAATTTGAAAACTTATTAGGAAATGATATTTATGAATTAAAAAGATATTTATTAAATTTTTTAAAATTTATTTATATAAATTATAAAGATGAATTAAAAGAAAGAAAAGATGAAATATTTGAAATGATAAACGATATTCAAAATAGATTTTTTAGTGAAAGTTATAATAAAGTCATTGTTAAATTTAATCCAATTTTAAATGGTGACCTTAATTTAGATATTAATTTAATTAATGACATTTTAATTAATGCTAAAAATTTAAATGAACAATTTGAAATTATTAATTGTATTTTTAATCATAATAAAATTGATTATTCTAAAATTAAAAATTCTGAAACTTTAATTAATTATGGAAAATTATTTATGAAATTTATTACAAATGAAAAATATATTTTTCAAACTATTGAAAATAATAATAATAATGAAAATAATATTATTAATAATGAAAATAATAATAACGAAAATATTTTTGAAGAAAATGGAGATTTTAATACCTTTTTATTATTAGACGCAGTTAAAAAATCAAATAATAAAATACAAAATAATTCAAATGAAACTATTAATTCTGAATTTTTAAATAATAAAAAATTTTATTTAACAAATTATTATAATAATATTAATAATTCAAATATAAAAAACATTTTAAATGAATACATAACATATGTAGAAAATAACAAAAATAATTTTGGAGCAAATAATAATAATATAAATAATATTATAATTTTTTTAAAAAGATTTATAAATGAAACTGAAAAAAAAATAAATTTAAATAATTTTAATATTGATTTAGGTTTTATGACAAAACTTACAATAAATTCAGGAGATAAAAATTCATTTTATATAAATAATGAATATGAAAATAGTTTAATTTTTATTGAATTTGAAATAGAAGATAATAGTGAATTAGATAAAGACATTATTTTTAAATTATATAAATATTTTAATAATAATAATGATAATATTAATGAAAATAATAATAATAATAATGAAAATGATGATGAAATTGAAGAAAAAAATTTTAAATTATTATTTGATAGTCAAAGAATGGATAAATTAACTAAAATAATATTATTTTGTCAAAAAAGTAATTTATATAAAATTGAATTTGATAATAGTTATAGTTGGATTAGAAGTAAAAATATTTTATATAGATTTGTAATATTAAAAATGGAAGGTAAATTTAATTTATATCAAAATAATTTATTAAATGATGATAAAATTTATTTTTATTATGAAAAATTAAATAGAACATTTTTAATGAAAGAAATTGATAATGATATTAAAAATTATTCTAATGATAATATTCATAATATATTTTATATTAATATTATTTTATATTTAAATAAAATAAGAATAGTTAATTACAACGAAGAGAAAAAAAATTATATTTATAATGAATTTATAGATGATAATAATGATAAAATAATAACTAACGAATTTTTAAATAAAATTATTAATGAATATTTAAATGAAAATAAAATTAATAATAATAATATTAAAATAAATTTTTTCAATATTAACATAAATTTACCATTTATAAACGATTATGTAAAAATTACATTAGAAAAATATAATAATTCTCCAAAAGAATATGATTTAATTTATAAAATAGGTTTTTTACCTAAAATAATAATAAATGAAAAAAATATTGATTATAATCTTTATAATTTAAGTGATATTTCAATGTTTTATCATATTTATTCATGTTATTTAAATAAAATTTATATTTCAAATTCAATAATATTAATTAATTTTGATAAATATACTTTAAATGTGACTGGTTTTTGTGAAGGTGGAATTTATAATAAAATGAAAGGAATTGAATATAATAAAAATGATTATAAAAATTTTAAAGAAAATATTATTAAATTTATTAAAAATGTCAATGATAATTATGATGGAATTGATTTAATTATTACTTATTGTGATATTGAAAGTATTAAAGATGATGTTAATGAAATTATTAATGATATTAGTACTGTTTGTTATAGTGTTGATCCTGCTATTAAAATGAAAGTTTATGGGGATACTATTTTAAGAGATTTATTTTTGTATAATGAAATATTTTTTAGGGAGAAAAATTGTATTGTTAGGGAAGAAAAAAAAGATGATGATGATAATAAAAATATTATTGAAAAAGAACTTATGAATGTTGATGATAATAATAAAGAAAACAATGATAAAAAAGTTTTAGAAAATAATGAAAATAATGTGATTAAAAATGAAAATGATAATAAAGTTGAAGATAAAAAAGAAGATGAAAATAATAATAATATTAAAAAAGAAGAAGAAAAAACAGATAATAATAACATTAAAAAAGAAGAAGAAAAAAATGATAATAATAATATTAAAAAAGAAGAAGAAAAAACAGATAATAATAATATTAAAAAAGAAGAAGAAAAAAATGATAATAATAATATTAAAAAAGAAGAAGAAAAAA